>Ga0187872_10000147_pt1 | contig 86887 bp, 87 predicted proteins | sample June2016WEW_16_4_FD_132973 | JGI IMG/M metagenome (GOLD analysis project Ga0187872, IMG submission 132973) | Peatland microbial communities from SPRUCE experiment site at the Marcell Experimental Forest, Minnesota, USA - June2016WEW_16_40 | ecosystem: Environmental > Terrestrial > Soil >... | reverse complement strand
CCTCGACATTCTCGAACGGGAAGCTGTTCTCACGGTCATGCCGCGCGACCCGGGACTTAAAGTCCTCGGCGTGCGTGGCCGCGAGCCTGATAAAGTGATTTTGCCGTTCGATCGGAGACATCGCCATGACAGATTCCCCTGTTCAGTAAGCGACACGATGTGAACCGGACTTTCCGTTTTGAGCTTCCCATTCCAACCCGCCTTATAGACCGAACGGCCTTCCCCAACAAGTTTTTAGCCGGTTTTGGTCCACACCCCTCCACCGGCGTACTCATCCCCGCATGGCCTCATCGACGCGATCCGCAATCTCGACCGTCCCTGTCGCTGATCGAGCAACGCGAGCAGTCCGAAAAGTCAGGTCAAGACTGTTGGGCTGCGCGTGGCCCACCGTCGGCATGGAATGCCGTGAAACCTTTCTAAGGTTTCACGACTCTTTTCCCCTCTCCCTCCGGGCCCCCCGGCGCAAGAGTGAAATTCTTCCCTGCTGACTCGTGTGATGGGTGAACTATTTGGCGGTTATGCACCTATTGACGGATAGCCCAATCTTCCAATACCGTACTCCTTCGGGGATGATACGCAATCTTACCGCGAGGGAGCTTCCATGGACGACGCAGAGAAGAAATTTTGGGTCGTTGTTACGCTCTATGGTGGTGTTGCGCTCGCCATATTCAGCACAGGGCTATTCGCCCTTAACGATGAGCATTATGCCTTTGGGGGAGTACTTACCGTGGCTGGTCTAGGGGGGGGTGGCAGACGCGGGGCGTCGCGCAATAGGTCATGGCCTGAGCGTCCCGATCCCGAACTCTGTCCTATTGGCAGCGCTAATTCTGACGTGGGTGTTCCTCGGTTATGACATTTACAACCGTCATTACAGCGCGCCAATCACACAGGTGAGCGCATTCAACAATCCAGATTATGTAGGGAAAACACCGTCCAAACAGATCTGGAGAAAAGAAATAGTACCTTTAGATGGATACTATTATGTAAACTGTGAATTTTATGATGTTACGTTTGAATACGAAGGAACAACTCCGATTCGGTTTGATAATAATCACATATACGGATTTGACCTTAAAACTAATAACCCGGCAATTAGCAATTGGAACGTCTTTCTTAAAGCTGCCGGCGGAATAAATCCGAACGTTCATTTGGTCTTACCGCCCGGAACTCGGACGGATGTTCCCTTTGAACCGGCGCGCTAGCCAAATGGAAACCCCAATTGAATCGGCTTGCTGGCGTGCTCTTGCTTGCTCTGAAGCGCCCGCCAGTCTGTGCGCCTCAGCAGCCTCGTACCGCTTCCCCGAAGATGTCGGGGTTCTCGCGGTTGTTAAACCGGAATTGAAATTCGTTCAGGTAGAGCGGCAGGTACTTTTTGCTGACGTGATGGTACGTCCCGATGACGCTACGTTTAAGCAGGCTCCAAAACGATTCGATATTGTTGGTGTGGACCTCACCGCGCACGTACTCGCCCGCGCTGTGGCGGACGACTTCGTGTGGGAAGAAATGTCGCAAATCGCGGTATCCGCCCCATTCATCCGTTGCAACCAAACTGACTTTCTCGGATACGGTTTGTTCGACAAATCCGCTCAAGGTCTCGGCGGTTGTGTTCTCTATGATCTGGCAGACCACGTTGCCCTTGCGAGCGATTGCGCCGATGACGGTAGTTTTGCCGGTGTGGGCCGCTCCCCCGCCGTGATACTTCTGGCGGTCTTTCCAGTGCCGGTTTTCCTGTTTGCCGCCGATGTAGGTTTCATCGACTTCGACGACGCCCATCAACTGCCGAAAGTCAGGGTCTTGGAGTCCGGCGCGCAACCGATGGCACATATAGAAAGCCGTCCGGTAGGAACCTGTCTCGATGGTCCGGTGAATCTGGAGCGCACTGATTCCTTTCTTGCTGGTCAGGATCAGGAACAACACCCAAAACCAAGCGCGCAGCGGAATCTTGGTATCCTCGAAAATCGTCCCGACGAGCACCGAGAAGCGGTAGGCGTTTCCGCTCCGACATTCGGGATTCGAGCACTCCCATTTCCAAGGCAGGGCGATGTTGTAGACGTGATCTGGCTTGCCGCAACGTGGGCAATTAACGCCCTTCGGCCAGCGCTGATTCATGAGGTAAGCGCGGCAAGAATCCTCGTCGGGAAACATCCGCTCAAACTGCGGAAGGGTCATTTGCAGCGTGAATGCGGGGACGTGCCGGTTGCGTTTCTTTGCCATATCCCAAGCATAGCGCAGCATAAGCTATCCGTCAATAGGTGCATAACCGCCAACTATTTCCCCGCAAACGGAACGCAAAGATGTTTCACGTGAAACATCTTCGCTATCTATTCGTCGTGGAATCCGCCAAATCCGGAACGATTATGCCCAAAATGCTGCTTCTTTCATTCTGCGCCGCACCTGCCCGCGCTGCGAAATCGCCCGGCCGCCCTTTGGTCAACGCGTAGCCTGTAATTCAACCTCCCGGGTGAAATCCTGCCTTTTGTGTTGCGCCTTCACGATTGCGGCGCGCACGCAGGATGCGTGGGCTACGCCGTGACGTGGTCGCTGAGCCCTTCGAGGTCGTGGCTCATAATCAGGAGATCGCGGGGGCGGCCGTCGCGATCGACTACCCAGTCCTGCAGCAGCGCCTCGACCTGAAAGCCCAGCTTTTCGAAGGCGGCGCGCGCGCCGGCCTGGTCCGGCGTCATCATCGCGGCCATCTTCTTGAGCCCACGCAGTTGCCCGAGTTGAAAGATTTGCGCGGCGAGCTGCCGTCCGAGACCCACGCCTCGATAGTTCGCGCCGACCTGCACGCGAATTTCGCCGACGCGCCGGGTCCAGCGGGCCTGATCGGAATGCACGCTCGCATAGCCGACGATTTCGCCGCTGGCCTCGGCGATGACGGTAGCCGTATCGCCGCGATCGACATTGCGCATCCATTCCTCGACGCCGGCCGGCTCAGTGATGTCGGTGCGCAGGAAGAGCAGGTCGTCCTGCGGAAGCGCTCGGGCGAAGGCCAGGAGTTTGTCCTTATCGCCATGCTCCATCAGGCGCAGATTTATCCCGGCGCCATTGGGCAGCGTGATGTCCTTGGGAAAGCCGTGAGCGCCGTTGGCCTTGTTCGCCTTGGCCATGCAGATCTCCGTGGTGGCAGCATGCGCCACGCCGTGCAAGTGATCGGCCGGGTGCGCCGAGCCGCCGCGGAGCATAGCAACTGTCGCGACATTTGTAGAGCCGCGCAAGCCGCGTGGAGTGGGGCGAGCGCAGCGCCGCGGCGATTGCCTCGCGCGGCCAACCGGCGCATCCTTGGCGCTCGCGGCCTCGACTCAACGCATGGGGGGTATGACTAAAATGGCTACGCCGGGTGCTGCGCCAGCCAGGCTTTCCCATCGCCTGTCGAGTCGGGACGCTGCGTTCATTTACGGCGAATCGCATGCGGGTCCGCTCCACCTCGGAGCGCTTCAAGTGTTCGACGGGCATATCGATTACGATGAGTTGGGCGACCACATGGCGCAGCGGATACACCTGCTGCCGCGCTATCGGCAGAAGCTGGTGTTCGTGCCGTTCAACCTCGCGCATGCGACGCTCGAGGACGATCCCGAGTTCGATCTCCGCAATCATCTGAAATGCCACAGCCTGCTCGATGGCACTGGCGACAAAGGCTTCCTGCGCGCCGCGATGGCGGCCTTCGAGCCGATGCTCGATCGCGCCAAGCCGCTGTGGGAAATGCATCTGTTCCAGGGACTCGCGGGCGGCCGATCGGCAATCGTGTCGAAGATTCATCATTGCCTTGTAGATGGCGTCTCGGGGATGGAGCTGTTGGCGGTGACGCTGGATTTTCGGGCGGAAGCGCCGCCGCCGGCGCCACCCGAGCAGGCCTGGGCGCCGCCGCCGCTGCCGAGTCCGTTGCGCACGTTCAGCCACGCGATGATCGACCTGGTGCAGAATCGGCTCAACGACGCGCGCAAGGTGGCGGAGTTGATCGAATCGCCGCGGACGATCGCGAAGCAGGCCGCGACGCTCGCGGGTTACGCCGGCAAGACGGCGCGCATGATGGGGCGGCAGATCGTCGCGGCGCCGTGGAACGCCGGGTTGGTGACGCCGGCGCGATCGCTGGCGTGGCTGACGGTATCCTTCGGCGACGTGCGCGCGATTCGCAACGCGCTCGGCGGCACCACCAATGACGTCGTGCTGGCGATTCTGAGCGAGACGGCGGCTCGCTATATGAAACATCACGGGGTGCGCACCAACCATGCGCCGTTGCGGATTGGATGCCCGGTCAACGTGCGGCGCAGGGGCGAGAGTGGTGCGCTCGGTAACCGCGTCTCGATGATGTTCCCGGAGCTGCCGAGCGAGCCGATGGAAGTGGTCGCGCGGCTGCAAGCCGTCGTGCGTGAGACTGAGCGCATCAAGGCGGGGAACGAGCCGCAGGCGCTCGAGTTGATGCTCGCGGGGAGCGATCTGATTGCACCCATGGTGATGGGACTCGGTTCGCTGATCGGGACCAACGCAATCGATTTGGCTTCGCGCCTATGCGGGCTGGTGCCGGGGCTCACGCGAATGCTGACGCTGCCGCCTCCGGGAATCAATTTTATCGCGACCAACGTTCCCGGGGCGCAGGTGCCGCTCTATCTGGCGGGGCGCAAGATGATCGAGATGGTTGGGTTGGTGCCGCTCGGCGCGAACCTCGGTTACAACGCCGCGATCGTGAGCTACAACCAGACGCTGGTCTTCGGCATGATGGCGGAACCGCGGCTGATGCCGGAGGTTGACCTGATGCAGGCCTTTGCGACCGAAGTCTTCATTGAATTAATGGCGGCGGCAAGGGGCGCAACGAGCCCATCAGCCGAGCAGGCGAACGGCAAGGGCGAAAAGGCAAGTCACGCGGCCTAGCCGGCAGCGCGCCGCGCCTCGAGCACAATTCGAGCGAACCGCCGGGGCGAAGTCGTGCATGACGGCTCAATCCCGCGCCAGATTGACATCAGCAACCCAATTGTCACGCACTCGCGCGACTGAGGAGCAGGTAATGATCGACTTATATTTCTGGACTACGCCGAATGGCTACAAAGTTACTATTCTGCTGGAGGAACTCGGATGGAAATACAATGTCATCCCGGTGAATATCGGCAAGGGTGAGCAGTTCAAGCCCGAGTTTCTGAAGATCAGCCCGAATAACCGGATTCCCGCGATGGTCGATCACGAAGGCCCCGGCGGCCAGCCGATCGCGATCTTCGAGTCGGGCGCGATGCTGATGTATATCGCGGAGAAGGCGGGCTGGAAGTTCATGCCGCAGGACATGCGCCGGCGCTACGAGGTAATCGAATGGCTGATGTTCCAGATGGCGAGCGTGGGTCCGATGCTCGGGCAGGCGCATCACTTCCGCCGCTACGCGCCGGACAAGCTGGAGTACGCGATCGACCGCTATACCAACGAGGCGAAGCGTATTTACGGTGTGATCGACAAGCGCGTCGGCGAAGTGCCGTACCTTGCGGGTGAGTATTCGATCGCCGACATGGCGACCTATCCGTGGCTGCGCGCGCACAATTGGCAGGGGCAGAAGCTCGAGGACTTCCCGAATCTCAAAAAGTGGTACGACGCGATCGAGGCGCGGCCGGCGGTGCAGCGCGGATGCGCAGTGATGAAGGAGCAGCTCGAAAAGCAACGGACGGCGGCTCCTGATTCGAAGTCGTGGGATATCCTGTTCGGCAAGCAGCAGTTCGAAAAGCGTTAGTTTCAATTTTTGATGCTCGCGTTGCTCGATCGCTCGATCCTCGTTCGCCTCCTCTAATGCGCACGTGGCGCAGAACGATCTCGTCATCTGTTCGCAACAACTGGATTAGTGAACGTCCAGTCCACTGGAGTATCTACTTGGCAGCGTTGGCGCGCGATGTATCGAGCAACTTGAGCAGGGCATTGACGGTCTGCGTCGCCGGCACCTTGATGCCGTGACGCTGAGCGGCACGCACGACCGCGCCGCAAATCGCGTCATACTCCAGGCGTTTGCCTTTCTCGAGGTCCTGCAAGGTCGATGGTTTGATCGCGTCAACGTTGAGATTCTTCAACACCATCTGCAGATACGGTTCGATTCTCGCGGGGTCCATTTTCGCACCCTCGGCGCGTCCGACTGCGACCGTCTCCTCCATCAGAGTGCGCACCAATGCGTAACCGTCGGGGTCGCGAAAGGCCTGGCCGAGCGTCGAGCGCGACAGCGTGCATACCGTATTGGTGCCGTTGTTGCCCATCAGCTTGTACCAGCGCAGGGTCTTCAGGTCGGTAGTGAGTTCGCCGAAGATTCCCGCGCGCTTGAATATTTCCGCCAGATGCTGTGCGCGCGGCGTCTCGGCGCCGTCGAGTTCACCGAATTCGATGATGCCGAGGGCGGTGTGCAGAACGACGCCGGGCGCGACGAGTTCCGCACCGACCCGCGAATTCCCGCCCATGACCGCCGCGCGCGGAAAACAACGGCACAGGAGGTCTTCGTTCTCGACCCCATTCTGAATCGTCATGATGATGCCGTCGGGCGCGAGACAGCCGACTAGTTGCTGCGCGGAGGCTTCGGTGTCGTAGGATTTGACCGCGAAAAGCACCAGATCGTATGGCGCGAAATCGGCCGGGCGAGCGGTCGCCTTAACCGCGAGTTTGAGGTCGCCCTTGTAGCTTTTGACCTCGAGGCCGCGCTCGCGCATCGCGGCCAAGTTTTCGCCGCGCGCGCACAACACCACCTCTTCGCCGGCCTGCTGTAAACGCGCGCCGTAAAACGCGCCGACCGCACCTGCTCCCATCACGAGGATTTTCATCGCATGAACCTTTTCCGCCGGTTGAATAGCGCCAATGAATCTTTGTCGTACCGCGGTGGCGCAGAGTCAAGCTCACGCCAACCGACTGCGTTCGATCCGAGGTGACGCGGCCGCCTGCGCTATCAGTTGCGGTTGCGCTCGAGCGCGCCGCGCCAGGCTTGCGCGACCTTACTCCGCAGGTCCTCGATCGTACCGTCGTTGGCGATCGCGAGGGCTGCGTGCTTGCGCCGTTCGTCGTCGGAAAGTTGCGCCTTGATGCGGGCCTCGGTCTGCTCCCGCGCCAATCCGCGATCGCGCTCCACGCGATCGATGACGCGATCCTTTGAAGCGACGACCAGCCAGATTTCGTTGAACAGCGGGAGCCAGTTCGCCTCGATAAGAATCGCGGCTTCGATCACGATTGGCCGGCGTTCGCCGGCGGCGCGCATCGCGTCGATCAGCTCGCGCAAGCGGCTGAACATCTTTGGATGCACGATCGCATTGAGCCGCTTGAGCGCCGCCGGATCCGCGAAGACGATCGGTCCGAGCTTTTTGCGGTCGATAGTGCGGTCGGCGGCGAGGATGCCTTCACCGAAGGCGGCGATCATGTCGCCGTAAGCGGGGCCGCCGGGCAGGTAGATCGCATGACCGACCTGGTCGGCATCGATGATCGGAGCACCCAGCTCGGTGAGGATCTTGGTGACGGTGCTTTTGCCCGAACCGATTCCGCCCGTGAGACCAATCGTCAACATCTGCACAACTCCAGAAATTTACCGTCGCCTGATCGCGACGCCGTCGATTCCAGGATGGCGCCCCGACGGCAATACGAGAGTGTAGAGGTAGCCGAAGAAGTCGCCGCTGGAAAGCGTTTCGCGATCGTCACCTGGGGGGCGCGGGTTTTCTTGAGGCGCCCGGTTGCCTAATATGCGCAACGCTATGTCGATTCATGGAGCTCAAGGCGAACCCAGGGACGGCGACGTAATCGTCAACGGTATCAGGCTGCATTATCTGGACTGGGGCGGCGATGGCGCGCCGATCGTCCTGCTCCATGCGACCGGTTTCCTCGGACCGATTTATCGGCCGATCGCGCAGGCGTTGACGGCGATCGGCCACGTCTACAGCTATGACCAGCGCGGTCACGGCGACAGCGAACGTCCGCGCAGCGACATCTATGGATGGGACATCACGGCGAGCGACCTTGAAGGGTTCATCCTCGCGATGGGTCTCGAGAATGTGCGCGGTATCGGCCATTCGGCGGGAGCGACCGCGATCGGAGTGGTAGCGAGCGGGCGGCCGGATCTGATTTCGCGCGCGCTGCTGGTTGAGCCGGTAATTTTCGATCTGAAGGATACGGAAGTGCGGCGGCCGAGCGAAATGCATGCGCGGACGCTCAAGCGCAAGCGCACGTTCGACAACGTGGAGGCCATGTTCCGGAACTTCGAGAACAAGCCGCCGTACAACACCTGGCGCAAGGAAATTCTGCGCGACTATTGCGAGCGCGGGACCTACGTCGATGCGAGCGGCAAGCGTGCGCTCAAATGTCATCCGGTGGTCGAGGCCGAAATCTACGCGACCTCGCGCAACTTCGACGGCCTCGGCTACATCATGCGCTGCAACGCGCCGCTGCTGGTGCTGTTCGGTGAGCATTCCGATGCGCCGGGCCTGGCGCTCGCACCGCGCCTCACCGCGGATAATCGGCGAGTTGTAATCGTCCCAGGGACCACGCACTTCATCCCGATGGAGGAGCCGGAACTGACGGCGCGCATGGCGCTGGAGTTTTTGGGCGGATAGCAAAGTCGATTACATGAGTCCGTTAATCTTCGCGAACGGATCCCAGGCGGCGTCGCGATGCCATTCGTATTCCATCGCACTCGCGGCCTGCTCGGCGATTTCAGCACTGACGAGCCGCGCGATGGTCGCCAGCGCCAGGTCGATTCCCGCCGACACGCCCGCCGAGGTTGCAAACTTGCCGTCCTCGACCCATCGCGCCTGCTTGATCCAATTTACCTTTGGCCCCTGGCGCTCCACCCATGCGAACGATCGTTTGTTGGTGGTCGCACGCCGGCCGTCGAGCAATCCCGCGCGCGCGAGCAGAGCCGCACCGGTGCATACGGAGGTGACGAGTTCGATCTCGGCGGCGCGGGTGCGCAGCCACGAGATGAGCGTCCCATTATCGACCTCGCGCCGGGTGCCGATGCCGCCGGGAACCAGGAGCACGTCGAGCCGGGGACAATCGTTGAAGCCGAACTCGGCGACCGCGCGCGGACCCTGCGCGCTGGCGATTGGCCCCGGCTTTTCCGCGACCATCGCAATGCGAAAGGCGCCGTCGAGATCGCGGATTCCATAGGCCTCGCACGGCCCGAAGACGTCGAGCAATTCGAATCCTTCGAACAACAGAACCCCGAGCGTTCGTGGCGTTGACGGCATCTCATTCTCCCCGGTCGATCGAGCTATTTTGCATCAATTCGCGCGCCTCGTCGCTATAGACGCCCGGCCGATCATAGAGCATCAACGGCGGCTCGACCTGCGCCTCAATGCCGCCGCCCTTGCGCGCTTCGATGAGAATTGTCGTCGCCGGAGCGTCGCGGCGTGGATGCACGAATCTGATGCGTTTGGGTTCGAGCGAATTCGCGGCGAGGCATCGGAGCAGTTCCGCGCTGCGGGTGGCATCGAAGACGAAGGCCGCCTTCGCACCATTGGCGGCGTAGCGCTTCGCCGCCTCGACGAACTGGGCCAGCGTCGCGGCGCTCTCACCGCGGGCGATGCGGCGTCCCGGATTCGGACTCTCGCGTCCGCTGCGCAGTGCGCGATACGGCGGATTGGCGACCACCAGGTCGAACGATGCAGAGTCAAGTCCGCCGATGTGCCGCGTGCGCAAATCCGCCTGAATCACCCGGATCGATTCGAGATGGTTGAGCGCCGCATTACGCTCGGCCAGAGCGGCAAGCTCGGGCTGGATTTCGATCGCGATCACCTCACGCGGACGCCACAACGCCGCGAGCATTAACGAGATCACTCCGCATCCCGCGCCCAGATCGAGCACTCGATCGCGTGCGCGCACTCGTACAAAACGTCCGAGCAGTAATGAATCTATCGAAAAACGGTAACCATGGCGCGGCTGGACGAGCGTTACGGCGCCGCCTAGGATCGAATCAATGGTTTCAGTTACGGGTCTCATGACTCCGGCAGAGAAGGGTCGGCGTTACTCGAAAGTCTTCCGCAAGGCCGGCAATCTCCTTGCCAAGGGCAAGATAGCGCGCGCGGTTGAAGTCCTGAAGGAGGGCGAGGCGCTGGCGGCGGAAATGGGCGATCTCGGAATGGCGCGGCAGTTTGCCGCGGAAGTCGAGCGTGCGCAAAAAGACGTCGAATCCGCCGGCTGAATAATCTCGCCGGCTAACGCCCTCGGTCTATCCATTCGGCGCGCACGCTGCGGCCGCTCATTCATACATAGCTCGCCATTGACGTAGCGCGAATCGTACTTATGTTTTTTGCAGAGGCGGCGCGACACAAGCCGGGGCGCCTCGGCGATGAGTGCGGCGCGCCGACCCGAATCAATAAAATTTCCGGCGCGAGCCGGCAGGAGGATTGGTAAAAAATGGAACTCAGGTATGAAAACGGATTGGCGAACGGTGGATGGCTTTTCGATCGGGTCAACGGAATGTTTCGCGAAATCGATCGCGCGAACCGTCAGATGGTGCCGGCGGCCGACGTGATCGAGAACCAGGACAGCTATCATTTCTACTTCGAGATGCCCGGCCTCACGACCGAATCGATTAACGTGCAGGTCGAGGAGGGGCGGCTGATAGTCGAGGCCGATCGCAAGCGCCCCGAGTGGTCGAAGGAGACCGCGGTGCACGTGGCCGAGCGTAGCTACGGGCGGATGCGGCGGGCGTTCCAACTGCCGAAGGATGCGAGTCATGACAACATCCACGCAGCATACAAGGACGGGGTGCTCGACGTGACCGTCGAGAAGCGTCCGGAGACCAAGCCGGTCAAGATCCAGATCAACTAACGGACACAGTGCGGGGGCCGCGGGATGATTCCGAGGCCTCCGTCGCATACGATGAGAATGCGCCACAGGCGGGCGCGCCGGGAGACGGCGAAACTCGCGATTGGAGCCCCGCTCGAAACCAATTCCCGCAACCGAATGCGAATCCGGAACAAGGCGGTACTTGCAGAATGATGGTGGTTCTAATCGTACTGATCGCAATCGCGGTCTACCTCGTCAGCGTGTACAACTCGCTCGTGCGGGTGCGCAACGAAGTCGATAATTCGTGGCGGCAAATCGATGTTCAGCTCAAGCGGCGGCACGACCTGATTCCGAACCTGGTCGAAGCGGTCAAAGGCTACATGCAGTTCGAGCGCGATACGCTGACGCAGGTGGTCGAAGCGCGCGGGCGTGCGGTCGCGGCGCCCGATCAGGCCTCGCGGCTCGCGGCGGAGAATCAGCTTTCGGCGGGCCTCGGTCGCCTGCTCGCCGTGATGGAGAATTACCCGCAGCTCAAGTCCGATCAGAATGTGATGCAACTGCAGGAGCAGTTGACTACGACCGAGAATCAGATCGCGTTCTCGCGCCAGGCTTACAACGACGCAGTGTTGAGCCTGAACAACCGCATCCAGGCCTTTCCCTCGAATGTCATCGCGAATAATTTCGGCTTCAAGCCGGCCGAATATTTCAAGGCCGCTCCCGAAGATCAGGCGCTGCCCAAGGTCGATCTGTCGCTCGGAGCGCCGCGCGCGTGAGGCGAAGTGGCCGCCATATCGGCGGCACGGACTTCGCACGCATACATCCGATGCCCTCGCATGGCTGAGCCGCACGATAGCTTCCGGGAACTCGAGCACAAGAATCGGCGCGAGACCGTCCTCCTTGTGGTGGTGTTCCTGATTCTGTTTACGGCGCTCGGCTGCGGCCTCGATTTCGTCTTCGGCAATCTGCGCGTAATTGACGGCCGGATCACGGGCGTGCCGATACTTGCGATCATCGCCCTGATATTCGGATCGATCCAGTCGCTGCTGTCGTACTTTGGCGGCGCGGCGCTGGTGCTCGCCTCGGTGCATGCGCGGCCGCTGCTGCCGGATTCATCGAAAGAGCAGACGGTACTCGACGTCGTTGACGAGATGGCGCTGGCGGCGCGGATGCCGGTGCCGCGCGCATACCTCATCGATGACGCCGGGCCCAACGCATTCGCGACCGGGCGCGACCCGGCGCACTCGGTAATATGTGTAACGCGCGGGCTGGTTGACGAGATGGATCGCGAGGAGCTGCAGGGTGTGATCGGCCACGAAATGGCCCACGTCCGCGACTACGATATCCGCACCATGATGATGATCGCGGTGCTGGTCGGCGGCATCGCGCTGCTCGCGGATTTCGCGTACCGATGGGCGTGGTTCGGCGGCTTCGGCGCGCGTGGCGGCAATCGCGATCGATCCGACGGCGAGGGCGGTAATGCCGGTGCGCTGATCGCAATCGCGGTGTTCATTCTGGCGGCGCTTGCGCCAATTTTCTCGCAACTGCTCGCGATGGCGATCTCGCGCGAGCGCGAATATCTCGCCGATGCCGCGTCAGTCGAATTCACGCGCAACCCGCGTGCGCTGCTGCGCGCGCTCGAGCATATCGCGCAGACCGAAGCGCCGCTCAAGAACGCCTCGCGCGGGGTCGCACATCTGTTCATCGTCAACCCATTCGAGGCCGCTGCCGGCAACGACAGCGAGGGCTTCTTTGCCAATCTGCTCTCGACACATCCGCCGCTCAGCAAGCGTATCGCGCGACTGCGCGCGCTTGCCGGGGAGGGTGCGCCGAAGGTTACCGCAAGTCCGACCGCTTGAGCTTCGAGACCGCCGACGACGGCGCGCCGGCTGCGCCGCCGGGCTGATCAACGATTGCGGCTTTTCAGCGCCCGCTCCATCTCGCGCCGCGAGGTTTTGGTCGCGACGGCGGCGCGCTTATCGTACAGATGCTTGCCCTTGGCGAGACCGATCTCGACCTTCGCGCGCCCTCTGAGAAAGTAGATGCGCAGGGGCACGAGCGAGTAGCCTTTTTCGCGCACGCGCCCCCAAAAGCGATCGATCTCCCGCCGATGCATCAGGAGCTTGCGGCTGCGCGTCTCCTTATGGCTGAACTGGCCAGCCGGCGCGTACGCGCCGATGTGGACGCCCTGCAAAAACGCCTCGCCGTCTTTAATGCGCGCGTAGCTGTCGCGCAGGTTGACCTTATGCGCGCGTAGCGATTTCACTTCGGTGCCAGTCAGCGCGAGGCCGGCCTCCACCGTCTCCTCAATGAAGAAGTCGAAGCGCGCCTTGCGATTTTCGACCACCAGATCGTAGCCGTCCGCGGCCTTCGGCGGTTTTTTCTTGTCCTGCGCCATCTGCGACCGAGTTTATCGGTACGCGCTGCATTCTTATAGATAGGGACGCGGCAGGCTGCCGGTATGCGTGGTCAGAATTGGCTGGATGCTGCGTTTCATCGATTATTGTCCATTCTCGAAAGTCACCCTGGCGGGTGCGCCGCATTCAGCCCCTTTATCCGATTGTAAAGCAGAAAGCCCACGCCGACCGCGAGCAGAACTCCGATCGCTCCCTCGAACTTATGAAAATAAGGACCGAGTCCGTTCCAATGCTGTCCGAGCTTCATACCGGCGTAGGCCAGAATGAGGCACCAGATATACGAGCCGATCAGCGTGTAGATGGTGAATGGCAGCAGGCGCATCCGCGCGACGCCGGCCGGAAACGCGATAAACGTGCGCACCACCGGCAGCAGCCGGCTGAAGAAGACCGCCGCCGAACCCCAGCGATCGAAGAACCAATCAGCGACTTCGAGTTCGTGCGGAGCGATCAACACCCAACGCCCATAGCGCTCCAGGAACAGGCGTCCGCCGCTGGCGCCGACGAAGTAGGCGACGTAGGAGCCCAGCAGGCAGCCCACCGCTCCCGCCATCGCAACGAGGTTGAGGCTCAAGTGTCCGGTTGCCACGAGGTAGCCGGAAAACGGCATGATGACCTCGGAAGGCAGCGGGATGCAGGCGCTCTCGATCGCCATCATCAGGACGATACCGCCGTAGCCGAGCGTCGAGATGGCGGCGATTATCAGCCCCGAGATGCCGGTGATAATTCTGTCAATCATTCTGAAAGTCTCGATATTCCCGCGCCGGTGGCGCACGACGTTACGCGCAAACTTGCCATGCGAGCGGACAAGTTGCGAGACGTGGTGGAAATCGTCGCGTCGTTGGCCCCGTCCGTCGCCCCGAGGTTCGCGCGGGATGAATTTCCGTCGATTACAATGGCTTGCACCGGATACTTGCAGTACACTGACGCGCGTTTGCTTCTTGCGCGCAAAATGTTTAAGAGAGAAGTAGACTGCATATATGTTGATCGCCGAATGGCGCCGCACCCCTGACGACCTTACGGCGCGGTTGGCGGCGACGCCTCTGGCAGGCGGCCAGACGAGGGAGACCAATGGCAAAGAACACGCTCACGATTACCGATAACCGCACCGGCAAGCAGTACGAAATTCCGATCGAGGATGGCGGCGTCATTCGCGCCGCCCAGCTCCGCGAGATCAAGAACTCCGCCGATGACTTCGGCCTGATGTCGTATGATCCGGCCTTCACCAATACCGCCTCGTGCCGCAGCCGCATCACCTTTATCGACGGCGACCAGGGAATCCTGCGCTATCGCGGTTATCCGATCGAGGAGCTCGCCGAGAAGAGCAACTACCTTGAGGTCGCCTACTTGATCGTCAAGGGTGAACTGCCCGATCGCAAGCACTACGCGGCGTGGGAAGGAAACGTCAAGACCCACACGATGGTCCACGAAAATATCAAGAAGTTCATGGAGGGCTTTCGCTACGACGCCCATCCGATGGGAATGCTGGTGGGCACCATCGGCGCGCTCTCGACTTTTTATCCCGAGGCTAACAACATCACCGACCTCGAATCGCGGCGGCTGCAGACCCGCCGGCTCATCGGCAAGGTGCCGACGCTCGCGGCGTTCGCGTATCGCCATACTCGCGGTCTCCCTTACGTCTATCCCGACAACGATCTCAGCTACACCGGGAACTTCCTCTCGATGCTGTTCCGGATGGCCGAACGCGACTACAAGCCCAATCCGATCCTCGAGCGGGCGCTCGACGTGCTCTTCATTCTGCACGCCGATCACGAGCAGAATTGTTCGACCAACGCGATGCGATCGGTCGGCAGTTCACAGGTCGATCCCTATTCGGCAGTGGCTGCCGCGACCGCCGCGCTTTACGGCCCGTTGCATGGCGGCGCCAACGAAGCGGTCATCCGCATGTTGATGGAAATCGGAGCGCCAAAGAACGTGCCCGCATTCATCAAGCGCGTCAAGGCCGGCGAAGGACGCCTGATGGGTTTCGGCCATCGCGTGTACAAGAATTACGACCCGCGCGCCAAGATCGTGAAGAAAATCGCCTATGAGGTATTCGAGGTCACCGGGCGCAACCCGCTGATCGATATTTCGCTCGAACTCGAGAAAATCGCGCTCGAGGACGACTACTTCGTGTCGCGCAAGCTCTATCCCAATGTCGATTTCTATACCGGCGTCACCTACCAGGCGATGGGCTTCCCGATGACCATGTTCCCGGTGCTCTTCGCAATTCCGCGGACCTCGGGGTGGATGGCGCAATGGGCCGAGATGGTGCGCGATCCCGAGCAGAAGATTGCGCGCCCGCGCCAGATCTACGTCGGTGAGATGACGCGCCAGTGGACGCCGATCGAAAAGCGGACGGAACCGACCACGCGCGAGGACGCCGTCAGCGATCAGATCTGAGGGCGGGGCGCGTCACTGGCGATCGGTGGTTTGACGATGCGGGCTGCGGATTGCCGCGCCGGCCTGCTCGCTCGACGATCTGCCGTCGCATTGTGAAACGCCGCCTTCCGCCGGAAGCGAGGTTTAGAAAGGTGCCGATTGGCAGTGTGAGGGAGAGAGCGTATAGTTACGTCAGAGGTTAATTATGCGAGCGCCCATCAGTAAGAAAGCCTTGGATATGCTCAATGATCCGAAGAAGGCGGTCGAGTTGATCGAGGCGATTCGGCGCGCTCGCGTAGCGCAGGGCGAGGCGCAGAAAGTGGAGATCGGCGGAGAGGAGTTTTCCGTCGCCAATGTTGCCACACGCGAGTCGGACAGTTGATCGGTCATCTATTGCCTTTATTGCGTTGATGCCTCGCGTTGACTGGTTGGGATGAACCTTGCGTTCTCCGCGGTTCTGCTGTTTGTGCTTTCCCTCCCTGGCGTAATCGCGCGTCGGGTCTACCTCTCCTACCCATTCTCAAAAAAATATTCGATCAGCTCGATAAACGACGTCTCTCGTTCATTAAATTATCGCCCACCGCCGCTTCGCCGGCCTCGCGATGGGTGCGGTTCCGCCGCCGACTCCGCGCAATATTCCAGCGCGCATGAACTCGCAGTGCGGCTCCCGCACAACTGCGTCCGTCGCGGTGAATCGCTCCACACCGATTACCTGATCCATGAGGCGTCATCCGCATCGTAGCCCGTTGGAGACCTCCGGGGCGGCGAAACCAGGTTTCGCCGCAATCAGCGCTGCCGTTTGCGTCATTCTCGATCGGTGAAGCGCGGTTTGCGCTTCTCGACGAATGCGCGCGCCCCTTCCGCGATATAGCCGGCGCGCACGCATAGCGTCTGATTGCGATCCTCCATGTAAATCGCCTGCTCAAGACTGCCCGCGTCGACGCTCGCCGCCAGGCATTCCTTGGTCAGCCGCAGCCCGAGCGGTGAAGTCTCGACCATCTCCTGCGCCAGCCGTCCCGCGGCCGCGTCGAGTTCGCCGTCGGCGACGACCTCCGACACGAGTCCCGTCGCCAGCGCGCGGTTCGCGTTGATGAAGCGACCCGTCAGCATCAGTTCGGACGCGATCGACGTGCCGACCGCGCGCGGCAGAAAATAGCTTACGCCCATGTCGCACGCGCTCAGCCCGATCTTGATAAACGCGGCGTTGAAGCGCGCGGATTCGCCCGCGATGCGCACATCCGCGGCCAGCGCGAGCGCGAAGCCACCGCCCGCCGCGGGCCCGCGCACCGCTGCGATCAATGGCTGGGGCAGCCGCCTCATCGCGACCACCAGGTCGCTCATCTTGCGCTGAATATCGAACACGCCCGCGGTGCTCGACGCGGTAACATCTACGCCGCCGCCACCGCTCTGCTCCTTGAGATCGAGCCCGGCGCAAAATGCGCGACCCGCCCCGCGCATCACGACCACCCGCGTTTTCCGATCATGATAAAGCTCGCGCAGATAATCATGCAGCTCGTCCACGATTACCGCGTTGAGCGCATTCAGCGCCTGCGGGCGATTGAGCGTGAGCCACGCAATCTCACCGTCACGATTAATGTCCAACGCCTGATAGGGCATCGCCGACCTCTCTATTGCTTGATTTTAATTGCGAGTGTACGCGTGCGACCCGCGCGAACGCGCAGGCTTCTGCGCACTGCTCGTAATCGCGCGATCTCCCGACCTTACCGCAGACCATAACCAAATGAGTCTTCGCACGCTAACCGGATTCGAGTCGAGAAGCACCGACTGGCCGTCCGGTACATTAGACGGTGCTTGAAGCCGGTAATTGACGGGCAATTTGTTGTCAAGCCATAATAAAACATTCTAAAATTTAAAGATCTACCTGATTTCATTTCTTAAGGCTTTAGTTCATCCCATAGCATAGTGTCCTGCTGATTCTGGCATTTTTTCGCCGGATCTTCCTTGACTCCGCCGGTTGAGCAGCCGACGCTGATGCTAGCACTGGAATAGCGCCAGGTTCGATGGTGATTTGAGCATGGCTCATTTAAACGAATCGCCCCAGACGAATGCCGCCGCTCGCGACGACATCTTCACTATCAAGGAACTCTCCGAGCATCTGCGCGTGCATCCAACTACGATCTACCGCTTGCTGCGACAGGGACGTCTCCCGGGTTTTCGCGTCGGCAGCAACTGGCGCTTTAACCGCGCTGCGATCGAGCAATGGGAGCGCACGCAGGTAGCCGGATTCGAACCGCCCATCGCCCGCGGGCGGCGTAAGCCCCGCGGCAATTGATGCGCTCTATGCACTGACGCAACTGACCCGCGCCAAACTTCTTCGCGCTGCCTAAGCCGCCAACTCCCTGTCTGCCGAATATCACTGTCCGATCGTACCGCGACGCGTGCTTGCGCTCCGATCTCGGCTTACGGCGGCCGGTCGCGGTGGCGCGCATTGTCCGCCGCATGTTTGACAACTGCCGGCTAAACCGAATACCTAACGGGCATCATTGAATGCGGAGTGTTGGGCCGAGATGCCGACCAAGTACGCCGACGTGCGTGGCTATGCCACTTATTATTACTACGCCGGGAAGACCACGTTGCCCGAGGTGGTGCCCGATTTCTCGCGCGGACGAAAACTGATCCTGATCCATGCGGCCGGCTCCAACGCCCACGCCTGGCATTACCAGTACGAAGGGCTCGGCGCTGCGCACAGTCCGATCGCGCCCGACCTGCCGGGACATGGGCGCACGTCGGGCGTCGAAGGTTTGCCCTCGATCGACGATTACGCCGATTTCGCAATCGCCTTCGCCGACGCGCTCAAGATCGATTCCGCGGTTTTCGTCGGCCGCTCGATGGGTGGTGCGGTCGCGATGAATCTTGCCGCGCGCTACCCCAAGCGCGTGCAGGCACTGGTCCTGATGGCGACCGCAGCGAAATTCAACATTCCCGAGGAACGCATCGAACTGTGGCGCGCCGTGACCATGGGCCGCAGCGGACAACCCTTCACCAACGACGGTTACTCGCCCAAAACGATCGCCGAAAAGCGCGAGGTAATCCAGGAAGGGTGGGGCGAGCAAATCCGCACCGATCCGCGCACGCGATGGGGTGATATGGTCGCCTGCTCGAAGGTCGATCTGCGCAACCGGCTCGGCGAGATCGCCGCACCAACGCTGGTTCTCGCGGGCGCAGACGATCAGGTAACGCCGCCGGCCGATGCCGAACTGATCAAAAGCCGCATCAAGGGCGCGCGCCTCGAAGTGATCGCCGATGCCGCGCATAACCTGACCACCGAGCGGCCCGCCGAGGTCAACGCCGCGGTGGAAAAGTTTCTTGCCGACCTGAGATAGGGAGCGCCCGCATGAGTTTAAGCCGTAAATGCGCCGTCGTCGGCGCCTATGAACATCCGACCCGTTTCGCGCCCGACAAGACCATGTACCAGATCATGGCCGAGAGCATCCGCGGCGCGCTCGACGACTGCGGCCTGACGATCAAGGACGTCGACGGCCTGCTCACCGCCGGGATGGGCATGGGTGCGATGGCGATTGTAGGTTTTTGCGACTATTTGAATTTGACGCCCAACTTCCTTGATTCGACCAATATCGGCGGCTCGTCCTTCGTCGCGCATACCGCCCATGCGGCGGCCGCGATCAACGCCGGCCTGTGCGAAGTCGCGGTGGTGGTGTACGGCTCGACCGCGGCCTCCTCGCGCTTCGCTATCGGCACCGGTGGCGGTGGCGGCGGCGGCGATCCTTGCGACCAGTACGAATTTCCGTTCGGGCCTACGACCGTTGGCGCCTACGCGATGATCGCGCAGCGCCATATGCACGACTACGGCACCACGCCCGAACAGCTCGCCGAAATCGCCGTCACCATGCGCCTGCATGCCTCGATGAATCCGGTCGCGAAGTACCGCGATCCCATCACCGTCGAAGACGTGCTGGCCTCGCGGGTGATTTCGTCGCCGCTGCATCTGCTCGACTGCTGCATCATCAGCGACGGCGGCGGCGCATTGGTGATTACCTCGGCCGAGCGCGCGCGCGATTTGAAGAAGAAGCCTGCCTACATCCTGGGGGTGGGCGAGACGGTGCGCCACGCCGCGCGCGGCCAGCGCGACTTCCTGGAGATTGCGGCGGCGCAATCCGGCCGCCTCGCCTTCGAGCGTTCCGGCGTCGCGCACAAGGACATCGACATGGCGATGATCTACGACTCGTTCACGATCACCGTCCTGGCGACACTCGAGAACCTGGGCTTCTGCAAGCGCGGCGAGGGCGGCGCCTTTGTCAGCGGCGGACGCCTGCGCTACGACGGCGACTTCCCGATTAATACCGACGGCGGTGGGCTCTCCTCGAATCATCCGGGGATGCGCGGGATGTTCCTGGTGATCGAGGCGGTCAAGCAATTGCGCGGCGAATGCGGTCCGCGCCAGGTCGCGGATTGCAAAACCGCGCTCGCCCACGGCACCGGCGGCGCGCTCGGCACCCGTCATTCCGGGGCGACCCTCGTCCTTTCCAATCAGTGACTTGCCATCATCAGTGAGCGCGGAAAAAAATATGCCGCAGGATAAAAGCCAGAAAGCCTATCGCAAGCCGCTACCCCATATCGACGAGGAGAGTCGTCCGTGGTGGGAGGCGGTCCAGCGCCACGAACTCTATGTCCAGAAGTGCCGCGATTGCGGCGACCTGCGCTTTCATCCGCGCGCGCAATGCACCAGTTGCCTGTCGTCGCGCACCGAATGGATTCGCTGCAAAGGCACCGGGAAAATCTATACCTTCACCGTCACCAATCAGAATCAGGCCGCGGGCTTTCGCGAGGCGCTGCCCTACGTGATGGCGTGGGTCGAAGTCGACGAAGGTTTGAAGATGCTCACCAACATTGTCGACTGCCCCCCGGAACAGGTTAAAATAGGCATGCCCGTCGAGGCCGTCTTCGACGACGTCACCCCCGAGGTGACGCTCGTGAAATTTCGCCCGGCGAGGTGAGGTCCCTGGCGAGTGAGCACAACCCTTGACCTGCACAGCCATAGCGAGGCCTCCGAGGATAGCCGCGCACCGTTGGAGGCCTACCTCAACTGGCTGAAGCTCAGAAGCGCCGAGCGTCCGGTCGACGGCATCGTCCTGACCGAGCATCGCCAGTTCAATCAGGACGCCGACTACCGCGAACTCGAGGACAAGTTCGGCATGCTCGTGCTGAAGGCGTCGGAGGTCGAGACCGATTACGGTCACGTGCTGGTCTTCGGCGTCACCGAAGAGATGACCAAGCGCTTCGACTTCGCCAACGTTCGCCTGCCCGCGCAGGAGGTGATCGACGAGGTCGCGCGGATGGGCGGAGTCGCCGTCCCATGTCATCCGGGGCGTCCCAACGTCGGCCTGTGCGAGCATTATGCAAAGAAGCCGCCGCTTGAGAACGTGATCGCGGTCGAGGTCCTCAACGGCGGCTCGCGCAAGGGCGAGGACGAGCGCAGCGAGGCACTGGTGCAACAATATGGCTACCGCGCGGTCGGCGGCTCCGACAGCCATCTGGTGAGCCTGATCGGACTTTGCGCGACGCGCTTCGACGCCGACATCCGCACGACGGAAGACCTCGTGCGCGAACTGCGCAACGGCGCCTACAAACCGGTCGATTTCCGCCCGCGCCGCAAGCCGGTTCCGCAAGCGGTCGCGGTTGAGGTGAAATAATCATGGCAGTCGATTACGACCCGGCAATCATCGGCCGCGTCTTTGAAACCACCGACCCGCTCCCCGTCACCGCCGAAATGGTGACGAATTTCTGCACCGCGATCGGCGAGTCCAATCCGATCCATACGGACGCCGAGGCGGCGAAAAAAGGTCCCTATGGCGGGGTGACCGCGCCACCGTCGTTCGCGGTCACGTTTCGCAATGGCCAGCACTTCTTCCAGCACGTGCCGCGCTATGGCAAGCAAGGTTTCGACGCCGGCAAGGATGTCGAATTCGTGAGCCCGATTCGTCCTGGCGATGCGATCACGCTGAGCTCGCACGTGAAAGAGATCTACGAGAAGACCGGACGCACCGGCTCGATGGTCTTCGTCATCGTGCGCACCACTTTGACCAACCAGAAAGGCGAGGTCGTCGCGCATGTCGACCATCGCTTTATGAACCGGACCTGAGCGCGTGCCATGGCAGAAAATAATAGCGATTTGACTTTCGAGAGCGTAAAAATCGGCGACCCGCTCGGCCCACAGGAATTTCACCTGAGCAAGGATCAGGTCCGCGCCTACGCCAAGACCACCGGCATGTGGGTGCCGCGCTTCACCGACGATGAGGCAGCGAAAAAGGAAGGGCTGCCCGGCATGATCACGCCGGGCAATATGAGCCTCGCGATCCTGAGCAAACTGGTGACCGACTGGATCGGCGCGAGCGGCGCTCAACTGACGCGGATGGGCACGACCTATCGGCAGCCCGTGATGCCCGACCATACGATTACGCTGCACGGCTTTGTCACCGACAAGAACGAGACCAATCACACCGCCGAGATGGATATCTGGCTGGAGAACGAGGACGGCGAGCGGCTCGTGATCGGCACCGCGACCGTCCACTTCCCGCGCTAGTAGGGGCGGGGCGTTCGCTCTTTCCCTTCTCGCGGGACTTGGCCTATCCGAGCATCGCGAGCATCAATTTGATGATGTTCTAACGGAGCGAAGGCCGCCCGCATCTTTACAAACGGGAAGTCTGAAACCTCGCGAGGTTTCAGTGTCCTAAGAAGCCAGGAGTTCTGCGTTCCTGAACAACTTTTTCTTCACCGCCGGCGAACAGGCGGCTGGCACGCACTATTTTCCGGTGGCGGATAACGGTTCGGCGACAGGGGGCAAGGCCGCGGCCTTGAGTTCGGCCCGGTTGGTTCCGAGCGTCTTCAGCGTTGGAAACAACGCGTGCTCGACAAAATTGCGTGCGCTGATGCCCGCGCCGGAATCGCGCAACCGTTCCTGGTAGCGCGGAATCAGGCCCTCGCCGGGCATTTGGAACCGCGCCACGACGAATGCGAGATCGGCGATGGTGCCGGCACGATCCTCCTCGAGTTCCATCCGCGCCATCGCGCGGTAAAAACCGGCGTGCGCCGCCTCGTCGCGGCTGACGAACGCGAAGATCGCTTCGAGCACCTTGTCGCCCTCGCGAATCGCCAAATCTTTCTGCGCCTTGTAGGCGAGGAAGGTCGCCGCTTCTTGCAGCGCACCGTAACACGCCATCTGCCGGCGGGTCGTAAATGGCAGCTTCCACTTGCTCGCAAAAACCGAAGCTTCGAATTGGGCAAACTGGCTCGCCGAACGCATCCCCGAGCGCATCAGGTATTCGCGAAAGACCAGTCCGTGCTTCGATTCCTCGTAGCTCCAGCAGGCCTGGAACCACGCCGCCCCGAAGATCGGGCGCGCCAACTCGAGACCGCCGGCCGTGTAGTCCGGGAGATAAAATTCCTCCGCGCAGTAAGTCTCGATGCGGGTGGCCTTGCGTTCGCTGTTGAGCGACGGGTCAAGCTTATCCCACGGCACGTCGTCAAAGATGTTCCAACGCCGCTTGCGCTCCGCGACCTGGAAGAATTCGAGGTAGGCGTCATACATTTTGTCGCGCATCGCAGGTGAGTCAGTCATTCTGAATGAGACCTCTAAGACCTCATGTACGAACTATCCGTCCGCGGAGAGATGAGCGGCCGTGCGCGCAACAACGCGAACGGCCGCCCGGTAGTGCGTGGGTAGATTCGCTCTGCGGGTTCAGACGCGCAGCGTCCGTCGCAGAAGTTTCCGATCGTCGTCGTCGGTCGCACCCGGGTGGCGCAGACAGCTTTCGTCGAGCCAGCGGTCGGTGACCGCATCGTCGAGCGCCAGCCCGGCGTCGTTCACCGCCCAGGTTCGCCGCGTCGCCGGCGTCTGCGCGAACTTGCGGCCGCAGTTGCGGCACGAAAATCCGAGCCGTGCACCCCCCGCGCCCGCAGCCGTAGTGTCGAGCGTCTTGACCCTGAACTCGTGGCTTTCCCAGGGCGGACGTTCCGCGATTCTCGCCTGCGCGTCGCTCGGGTTATTCAATTAGTTGCCGTGGGCGCCTTGCGTCGCGCCGAATGTTTCGCTCCATTTGCTACCGCTCCTCCCAGAGACCCGCGATCGATTTGGATTTTCTGACCGTTGAGCTCTGTGTTGTTGAGCAGGCTGATCGCCAATACCGCGTCTTCGGCGTCGGCCATTTCGACGAATCCGAAACCGCGGCAGACACCCGCCTTGTCGCTGACCGCGAGCGCTCCACGCACCTGTCCGGCGCGCGCAAACAGAGACACCAGATCGACACTCGTGACCGATCCGGCGAGATTGCCAACGTAAACTTTGGCCATGCGCGCCTTTCCTCTCCGTCCTCTGAAACTGTGAACATCTCACCGTCGGAGGGGAATGAGTTCGGATGAAATTATCCGAGGGTAAGTTCCCTTAGATTATCCCGTGGGAGCGGGAAAGTACAGGCGGTAGCGTCTGGGCAGGCCAATATCGGCTAATTGGACGTAATTGATCGCGCTTGTCTCCTGCCGGCTTACGCCCCTTCGAAAACGCGTAAGCAAAGCCAAAAAATACAGTACCAATGCTATTTTTAGAGCAGGGCGCCGCGAAATGGCTCGTCGCGCGACGGGGGATACTGCAGCAGGTTGACCGCCCATCGGCGCGCCTGCTTGAGCGCCTCCTCGGCGCGCCCGAACAGGCGCTCACGCTGCATCACACTCCAGACGTAAACATCTACGGAGGGCTCATCGCTGAGCGTAACATCGATGATCCAGTCCTCGATCTGTGGCCCGCAAATCAGCAGCCGCATCAGGCGGCCATGGTCGAGCACGATTCCGCGCGCTTCCCGCGGGATGCGGAACTCTTCCTTGACCCGCTTGAGCATCCGCGGCGGACAATGTTCCTCGGTCATCGCGACGTACGCCCAATCGCCTTGCGGCGGGTTGGCCTCGCGCGCGATGCGCAGGTTGTTGTCGGTAAGGTCGTCCTTGGCGCGGTCCTGGTCGTAGTCCTTGCCGACCGCATAAAAGCTCATCGCGACCGGCAGCACTGGCATCTCCAGTTCGGATTTGGCTTGCTTGGGCCGTTTGACGTTGGTCTCGACCCACCATCGATTTTCGACGTTTGGCTTATTTGGCATTTTTCACCGATTGACGAGCAGCCCAACGGTCTTGACCAGACTTTTCGGACTGCTCGCGATGCTCGATCATGCGACATCGTAACCGCTGGCAGCGCCCACGCGAGCATCAATCATGATGAGGTCTTCACAGGGCGTAGCCCGCGTCTTGACAAAGGGGAAGTATGGAACCTCGTGAGGTTTCAGCGTCCTAAGAAGCTATGAGTTCTGCGTTCCTGAACAACTTCTATCACCGCCTCCCGCACGATTATCCGTGAGCGTGCCGCCCGATTCGGCGATTCGCCCGCACGATCGTTTTGCGCCGGCGTCCACGCGTACTCGTGCGGGGTTTGCGGGCGCTCGCGCGGATGGTTGTAGCGACGCCGCCACGGGTGCCGCGAGTGTTCGCGCGATTCTGCCGTGTGCCGCGCGCTGCTCCGCGATTGGTGCTGGCGTTGCGTGCCGACGATGCGCGCGCAGTTTTTGCGGCACTGCCGGTGCTTTTCGCTGTCACGACCCGCGTGCGCCGCGGCGTGCGTCGCAGTCCGCGCACCATGCGGCGAGTGAAGGTCTCGGCCTTGGTCTCAGCGTCGGTCCAGAACAGGTAATGCGCCAGCTCGTGATAGACCATCTGCACCCACATGCGCTCCGAGTTGTAGATGCGTCCGCGCTTCCAGTTTTCCGGATGCACCAGGTGGATGCGTCCGTCTTCGAAAGTTTTGCCGGCCGTTTTGCCCCAATCGATATATTCGTACCATTCGAATCGCGGGCGTCGCAGATGGTAATAGCGGCAAAAGTCCGCGATTGTGCGGCGAAAGGCGATCAGGCTGTGGTCGCGAAAGAAGACCACCAGGTTCCTATCCATCTCGCGGCGTCGATCGATTGGGGGGAGAAGCATTCGCACTGCAGGAGGCCTCCAGAGTAACGACCTGCTGATCATAGGAAGCGTTTGCCGATGCAGTCAATCGAGGCTAGAAAAAAGCCCTCATTTGACCTTTTTGATCTGCGACGTTCGAGTCAATTTGAACAGGTTGACGAATTTGGCGTCGTCTAAACTATTATGAGCACTGAATTCAGGTACTAGACTGGTTTCAGCCGCTAATACACCCCGTAGATGCTCATGTAGGCTAAACCGATACGCCATGGCGGCGACACGCCCATAAATGTCGCCGCCGCGCACCCGGTCAATGGCGGCATGCGGCATCTCCCCGCAATTGCCTTATGCGCGCCGACGCAATCAGCTTGCGAGACGGCTCGAGTGGCGGCTGCGCACCCGATTTGCCGTCATGTGCTGCGCGCGGCTCGATTCCTTCAGCCGCAAACGGCCCGCGCTCAGGCGGTCGGTCACCCCATGCCCCATCGCGAGCCCACTTAGACGCTCGCGCAGGACTTCGGAATCGATTCCGAGCGCGTCGCATACGCTGTCGAATGAGAACGGATAATGGGTCCCCTTGGTAATCACCCATTGCGCTGCTTCGGCGAAGGCCCGACGTTTGCGCGCGCTGCCCATCCGGTTCCAACCCTGCAAGAGGTTTATCGCATCGACCAGCACCGCGAGCATCAAACGTTGCTCGCTGCACAGACCACCACCACCCATCGCTCCGAAGAACTGGCTCGGCAGGATTACGTCGCTCAGAACCAGTGAATCCGATCCCTCAATCTCTCGTTCTGCGTGCTGCATTGGCTTGTACTCCTAAAGGAGGACTACTTGGGCACTCGTCAGACTGTCATCGTCCCTGCAGCCAATCTCCCCCGCTTAAGGTGCAACGATACGTCATCTTAAGGCACTTATAACAGCAGCAAAACAACAAAACAAGTGTGTAAACACTGATTTATAGGTAATTTTCTGTTATGCAGTGATATGACGAAATTTGGGTCACGAGGCGTCATAGGGGATAAGAGGAACTAAGAATGCGTAGCCCGTCGAAGCCTGAAATGCACCAGAACCAAGTGAAGTCGGTCGGTTCCAGGCCGGTTTTTGATCCGTGATGGCCGTGGATGTGGCTTCTGTTATAATTCCATGAAGCTCGGGGAGGATTTTCCAGATGGCCGAACTATTTGCCCGGGATACGATCAAAAGCCTGCGCAAGCTGCGGCTGCTCAAGCCCGACCTGTTCAAGAGCTTTATGGATTTCGACCAGGCCGTCTTCAAGGACGGCGCGTTGCCGGCCAAGACCAAGGAACTGATGGCGGTGACGGCCGCCCATGTCACGCAATGCGACTGGTGCATCGAGGATCACGTCAAGCGCGCGAAAAAGCTCGGTTCGAGCGATGAGGAAATCGCGGAGGCGGTGTTCGTCGCGATGGCGTTGCGCGCGGGCGGTGCCTTTGCCCATTCGTGCGTCGCGATGGCGGTGACGGATCAGGTCAACGAGTCCGCGCAGCGCAAAGCCTGAGCACGGCGCCCGGCTGATGCGGCGATTACGAAAAGTATGATGGAGAAGATGGACCAATCCAAACGCAAGACCCGGCAGATTCGCATCGGTGGCGTGCACGTCGGCGGTGACGCTGCGATCGTGGTGCAGTCGATGTGCGCGACGCGCACGATGGACATCGACAAGACCATCGCGCAGGCGCATCAGCTTGCGCGCGCGGGCGCCGGCATCGTGCGCATCGCGCTTGACAACGAAAAAGAAGTCCCCGCGCTGAAGGAGATTCGCGCGCAGACGCCGGGAATTACGCTGTCGGTCGATCTGCAGGAGAATTATCGCATCGCCGGCAAGGTCGCGCCGCACGTTGACAAGATTCGCTACAACCCCGGCCATCTCCATCACATCGAGAAGGCCAGGACGATTCCGCAGAAGGTCAAAGGGCTGGTCGATATCGCGCGCGATAACGACATCGCGATCCGCATCGGCGTCAACTGCGGATCGGTCGCGCCGACCTTCCTCGAGAAATATCCGGGAGACCAGCTCAGCGCGATCGTGGAGTCGGCCGCCTATCATTGCGAATTGATGGAAGAGTTCGGCTTCGATCGCTTCGTCGTTTCGCTGAAGGATTCCGACCCGGCCAAGGTGCTCGACGCCAATCGCCGCTTTACCGCGCGCCGTCCCGACGTCCCGCTCCATCTGGGCGTGACCGAGGCCGGGCTGCCCCCCGACGGCATTACCAAGACCCGTCTGGCCTTCGAAAAGCTGCTCGCAGATGCGATCGGCGACACCATCCGCGTATCGCTCACGCTGCCCAACGATCGCAAGCATGAGGAGGTCGTCGTCGGCCACGCGATTATCGCCGACGTCAAGGCCGGCCGCTTCATCTCGGTGCCCGACTTCGGCGCGGGCATGAATATCATCTCGTGTCCGTCGTGCTCGCGCGTCGAGAACGAGAAGTTCGTCGAGCTGGCGCAGCACGTCAAAGAGGTGACCGGCTACGCCTCGAAGTACAAGATCACGATCGCGGTGATGGGTTGCCGGGTGAACGGACCGGGCGAGACCGACGACGCGGACCTGGGGCTATGGTGCGGTCCGACCACGGTGAATCTCAAGAAGAAGGATCGCAAGATCGGCAACTTCAAATACGACGAAGTGCTGCCGCGCCTGCGCCTCGAGGTCGATCGCCTGATCGCGGAGCGCTCCCCCGCGAGTAACTGATCGCCGGCAGCCTTACGCGCGTTGGATCGGCAGCCTGCGCCTGCGGATTCGATTTTTTTCGATGACGATAACTGAAGAATTCAGTTCAGGCGCCGCAACCACCATTTAAATCTTCTGCTTGGTTTGGTGCCAGTCGGCGAGGAATTTCTCCAGCCCCGCGTCGGTCAGCGGATGTTGCAGAATCTGCTTGATAACGCTGGGCGGCAGCGTCGCAACGTGCGCGCCGGCCTCGGCCGCGTGCAACAAATGAAGCGGCGATCGAATCGACGCCACCAGCACCTCGGCGGGAAAATCATAGTTCTCGATGATGCGTACGATCTGGTCGATCACCAGCAGTCCGTCCTGGCCGCTATCGTCGAGCCGGCCCACAAACGGCGACAGAAACGCCGCCCCGCATTTGGCCGCCGCCAACGCCTGCAACGGGCTGAAGATCAGCGTGACGTTGACCCGGATGCCGCGGCTCGTAAGCGCCTTGGTCGCCTTCAGCCCCTCGAGCGTCATCGGGCATTTGACCACGATATTGCGATGCAGCGCGGCCAGCTTTTGGCCCTCCTCGAGCATCACCGGCGCTTCGGTCGCGACCACCTCGGCACTTACCGGCCCGTCGATGATCGCGCAAATTTCGCGCAGGACCTCTGCGTATGGGCGTCCGCTTTTGGCCAGTAGGCTCGGGTTGGTGGTGACGCCGTCGGCCAGGCCAAGTTCGGCAATCTCCCGAATCTCGCTGACCTCGGCTGAATCGACAAAGAATTTCATCGCGTAGCTGCCTCCCGCCTGGGCGTATGCGGCCGCAGCAGATCGGCGCGCGCCAGGGTCACTCGCTGCGGCGATTTCAGATTCGCCAATAAATCGGAAATTGTTACATTCAGTTTAGGATGGATCAGCGCCGGCGCCAGCTCCGCCATCGGGGAAAGCACGAAGCGCCGTTCGTGCAGCCGCGCATGCGGCAGCGTCAGCGCCCGCGTATCGCGCACCTCCTTGTCGAAAAACAGCAGGTCGAGGTCGATCACGCGTGCCTTGTAGCGGGTGCGCCCGACGGGCTTGCGTCCGGGCACGCGCTTGCGGCCCATGGTGCGCTCAATCGCGAGCATCCGGCGCATCAGCGCGTCCGCTGGGAGTTCGGTTTCGATTTCGATCGCGCCGTTGAAAAACGGTCCCTTGAGATCGACTGCGCCTACCGGCTCGGTCTCGTAAACCGACGACTGCCGCAGCACGCGAGTCCCCGGCAGGCCCGCGATGCGCACGATCGCCTCCCGGTAGTTGGCGGCTTTATCGCCCAGATTGGTTCCTATCCCGATGAAAGCCCGATGGGGCATTCCCGCCGTTACAACCGCAGCGCCTTTATACGTTCCACCGCCTCACGCAAACGTTCGCTCGGTACCGTCAGTGAAAAGCGAACGTAACCCTCGCCGCCCTTGCCGAAACCCGAGCCCGGCGTTATCACGACGCCGCTTTCCTTCAGGACGCGCTCCGTAAACGATACTGAGGTATACCCGCTTGGCACCTGCGCCCAGATGTAGAAGGTCGCGCGCGGCACGTCGCAGGCGAGTCCGAGTGCGCGCAGGCCCGCGACCATCAAATCGCGGCGCTCCTTGTAAATTGCGCAGTACTCGCGCAGGGTCTCTTCCCCGCCGTTCAGACCCGCGATCGCCGCTTCCTGCACGGCCTGGAAAACGCCCGAATCGACATTGGTCTTGACCGTGCCCAGCGCCCCCACCAGCGTCGCGTTGCCGACGACAAAACCGACGCGCCATCCGGTCATCGAGTAGGTCTTCGAGAGCGAATGGAATTCGATCGCGCATTCGCGGGCGCCGTCGATTTCCAGCACGCTCGGCGCGCGATAGCCGTCAAACGCGATCTCTGAGTAGGCGAAATCGTGGGCCAGAATGATGTTGTGCTTGAGACAGTATTCGACCGCCTGTTTGAAAAAGGCGAGATCGGCGGTCGCCGCGGTCGGGTTGTTCGGATAATTCAGCCACATGACCTTGGCGCGCCGCGCGATTTCAACGGGAATCGCCCCGAGCTCGGGCAAAAATCCGTTCTCCCGACGCAATGGCATGTAGTAGGGCTCGCCGCCGTTGAACACGCAGCCCGAGTAATAGACCGGGTAGCCGGGGCTGGGGATGAGGACGACGTCGCCCGGATCCACCACCGCGACCGGAAAGTTCGCGATGCCTTCCTTCGAACCGATCAGCGCGCACGCCTCGCGGTTGCTGTCGAGCGTGACGTTGAAACGGCGCTTATACCAGCCGGTTGCTGCCTCCCGAAAACGATCGAGCCCCTGGTAATCGGGATAGCGATGATTAGCCGGTATATCCGCCGTGCGCTTGAGCGCCTCTACGATATGCTGCGGCGTCGGCAGGTCAGGGTCGCCGATACCCAGGCTGATAACGTCAACGCCCGTCTGCGCCACTTCCCGCTTCAAGCGGTCGAGTTCGGCAAAAAGATAGGGAGGTAAGAGACTTAGCCGTGAGGCAACCTTGATCTGCACCTGGGGAAGCAATCTCCGGTCCGTGGATTGCCACAGTAATTAACACACTTTGAACAGGGCCGAAACGGGGTCCCGGCCAATCTGGCGGGTAGTTGTCGGTCTATTAACATCTAACATCGGCGATGGCAATGCAGCAGGGCTTATGCACAGGGGCGCGCTGCCAGGTGCTTGGCTTTTCCGTCGCAATCGGTATGCTGCATTCGCCGGGACCGAGCCAAGGCCTTTGTCAGCCAATGCAATTGCTCCAAGGTCATAACTTGTGCTTGCGGAAGGGGTCGTCTGATGTTAGTTAATCTTTCGTTTGCCGTCGGCCAAAGCGGCTTTCGCCTGTGAATAATCCTAACCAGACCCGACTTCCGGTTGACCTCGTAGGGCCTTGCTTGGTAGTGATGCTCGCGCACCGATTTCGGCTAATCGAAGCCCCTGTTCTCAGGGCGCCGGTGGCCGGTCGCGGAATGAGCCAGATTTGAAGCGATGAACCGCATACTAATACCTGTCTCCGTGCTCCTGTTCGTGACCGGCCTGTACATGGTCGGTGTCTCGCAACGCCCGTGGGCGCCGCGCACCGACGTCGAGCAGCCGATCCCTTTCAGCCATCGCGTGCACGCCGGAATCAACAAGATTCCCTGCCAGTATTGCCACGAATACGCCCGGCGCTCGGCTAACTCGGGCGTGCCGCCGGTCGAGCGTTGCGTCGGTTGCCATGGCAGCTCGCTGCTCGGCGGTATCGAGCCGGTCACGCGGCCGTGGACGGACGAAAAGCAGCCGCCGTTCGAAATCCGTTGGAACCGTGTGTACACGCTTCCCGATTTCGTGCGCTTCGTTCACAAACCCCATATCTGGGCTGGTGTGCAGTGCCAGGAATGTCATGGCGCGGTTGAAACCATGGACCGCGTCGTGCCGGTGCACGAGATTAACATGGGTTTCTGCGTGGATTGCCACACCAAGCGTGGCGCCACCCAGGAATGTTTTGTCTGCCACCACTGAGCGAGGAAACGAAATGTCAGATGGGCTGTCCAGGCGGTCGTTCCTGAAATTAGCTGCCACGGCATCTGCCGCCGCCGCCATACCCGGTTGTGAACCGGCCGCCAGAAAGCTGATTCCCTATGTTGTTCCCGACGAGAACGTCATTCCGGGCGTTCCGACCTTTTATGCCACCACCTGCGCCGAATGTTCCGCGGGATGCGGAATCGTCGCGCGCGTAATGGAAGGGCGGGTTATCAAACTCGAGGGAAATCCGATCGACCCCATCAGCCAGGGCGCGATCTGTGCTCGCGGCCAGGCCGCGCTGCAGGGGCTTTACAATCCCGATCGCTTAGGCAAGCCCAACACCCGCGTCGCCGACGGCACGCTCACCGCGGTTTCATGGGACGACGCGACCAAGCTCATCAACGACAAGCTTGCGGCGGCGGCCAAGGCCGGCAAGGATCGCGTTGCCTTCATCGGCAGCTCGCAAGGCCCGACGCTCGATAAAGTCACCAGGACTTGGGCGCAGGCCTTCAATTCCAGCCGGGTCGGTTTCTGGGAAGCCTTCAGCGACGAGCCCGCGCGCGCCGCTGCGGAGGCCTGCTTCGGCCGTCGCGATCTGCCGATCTACAAGCTCGATCAGGCTGAAACGATCATCTCGTTCGGGGCCGATTTCGTCGAGACGTGGGGCTCGCCGGTCGAATATGCCCGTCAGTTTGCGCAGTTCCGCGCACCCAAGGTCCGCAAGGGAAATCTCAGCATCGGCAATGCCGCCTACGTCGGTCCGCGGCTCAATTCGACCGCCGCAAAATGCGACGAATGGGTCGCCTCGAATGCCGGCACCGAGGGCGCCGTCGCGATGGCGGTGCTTAACGTCGTCGTGAACCAGGGCTGGGTGGCGTCAGACGCGGGCGGTGACGCGGCCGCGCTCAAGACCCTCGTTGCCGATTACGATCCCGACAAAATCAGCACGCAAACCGGCGTTTCTGCCGATCAAATCAAGAAAATCGCGAGCTGGTTCGGGCAGGCCACCGACGGCGCCGTCGCTCTGGCCGGCACGTCCGATCCGCAGGCCCATCTGGCCGCGCTCATCCTCAATGCGATCACCGGCAACGTCGGCAAGACGGTGGTCTTCCTTAACGAGCCGCCCGCGCAGCCGACCAGCCGTCCCGAAGAAATCAAGGCGATTATCGACGCCATGCGCGACGGGCAGATCGATGTCCTGGTGATTGCGGGCGGAAATCCTGCTTATTCGATGCCGCCCGGCTACGCCTTCAAGGAGGCCTCCAAACGCGTTGGCTATGTCATCTGGATGGGTGAGGTGCCGGACGAAAGCGCCGATCTCGCCAATCTGTTGATTCCGACTCATCACGCGCTCGAAAGCTGGCGCGACACCGCGCCCCGTCCCGGAATCTTCGGATTGGGCCAGCCCGTTATGCAGCCGGTGTATCCGAGTCGCCCGCTGCACGACATTCTCATCGCATCGGCCCATCTCGGTGGCGGCACCTCTGCGCAGGCGATTCCCTACGAGAACGCCGCTGACGCGATTAACACGTCGTGGCAGGAGCTGCAGGGCAAGATTGGCGGCAGCACGACGCCCAAGAAATTCTGGGACGATGCGCGCCGCCACGGCGGGGTTTTCCAGGATGCGAAGGCGGCGGGCGCGCTGAAACTGAACTCCGCCGCGTTGCAATCGAAGAGCCAACCGCCGGCGGCACCCGCGGCTCTGACGCTGTGGGCCTTCCCGCATATCTTCCTGTACGACGGCCGCGGCGCCAACAAATCGTGGCTGCAGGAAATTCCCGACCCGGTTACCCAGATCGTCTGGGACACCTGGGCCGAGATGCATCCCGAGACCGCCGCCAAGCTCGGCCTCAAACAGGATTACGAGCAGACGCGGCTCTACGCGGGTATCAACGTAATCGAGATTGCGACGCCCGGCGGCCCCATCGAACTGACCGTGACCATCTCGCGGCTGGTCAAACCGGGCGTGATCGCAGTGCCGTTCGGCCAGGGCCACTCCTCATACGGGCGCTCCGCCAAGGGAATCGGCGTCAATCCGTTTTCGTTCCTGCCCGAGGGCACCCGCAGCGTTTCGGTTACGGCACGCAAGCTCGACAAGACCTACAAGCTGGTAACCCCGCTTGGCAACAGCGACATGCTCGGCCGCACGATTATCGAGGCGATGAGCGTAAGCGATCTCGCCAAGGGCGTCGAACCCGACTACGGCGAGGAAAAGGTCGAGCGGCCTTACGAGATGTACGCGCCGTTCGAGTACCCCGGACACAAGTGGGGCATGACGATCGACGTCAACTCCTGCACCGGATGCAGCGCGTGCATCGCGGCCTGTTACGCAGAGAACAATATCCAGGTGGTCGGCAAGGACAACGTCGACCTCGGCCGCATCATGTCGTGGATTCGCGTCGAGCGTTACATCCAGCCCGAGGATAAGCCCGGCGCGGGACCGCTGGTTCAAATCGCGCCGATGCTGTGCCAGCAATGCGATCACGCGCCGTGCGAGCCGGTCTGCCCGGTCTTCGCGTCGAGTCATACTAACGAGGGCCTCAACGCGCAGATCTACAACCGCTGCATCGGCACGCGCTTTTGCGAGAATAATTGCCCCTACAAAGTGCGCCGCTTCAATTGGTACGCGCCCGAGTTCGTCGAGCCGCTGAATTACCAGTTGAACCCCGACGTGACCGTGCGCGGCGCAGGCGTCATGGAAAAATGCACCTTCTGCATTCAGCGCATTACCACCGCCGAAATCAACGCGCGCACCGAGGATCGCAAGTTGCTCGACGGTGAGATTATCACGGCTTGTGCGCAGGCCTGTCCGTCGCGCGCGATCACCTTCGGCGATATCAACGACCCCAACAGCGCCATGATCAAGCGGCGCAACGACAATAAGGGTCGCACCTATACTATGCTTCCGGAGTTCAACGCCCTGCCCGCCGTAACGTACCTCCGGGATCTCTATCAGGAGAAGGGGAAGGCCTAAATGGCAGCCGCCGTCGATCAAAGAAATCATCAACTGACCTACCTCGACGTCGACCGCACCGCCCAGCGGGTGATGGCGCCCGCGGGCCTGAAGTATTGGTTGTGGGTTGCCTTTTGCGCCTTCCTGGTCGCAGTCGGCGGTTCATTCTGGACGCGCCAGGTTTACGAGGGCCTGGGCGTCACCGGTTACGGTCAACCGACCCTGTGGGCGGTCTATATCACCGACTTCGTTTTCTGGGTTGGTATCGCGCACTCCGGCACGCTGATTTCCGCCGTACTCTTTCTGTTCCGCACGCGTTGGCGCACCGCGGTCTATCGATGTGCCGAAACCATGACGGTGTTCGCGGTTCTCACCGCCGGCCTCTTTCCGATTGTCCATCTCGGTCGTCCGTGGTTTTTCTACTGGCTATGTCCGTATCCCAATGAGCGTTATCTGCAACCCGACTTCCGCTCGCCCTTGACCTGGGACTTCTTCGCGATCAGCACCTACCTGACCACCAGTACGCTGTTCCTCGCGATGGGCCTGATTCCCGATATAGCTAATCAGCGCGACATCTCGACCGGATGGCGCAAGAAGTTCTACACAACCCTGGCTTGTGGATGGCAGGGCACCGATGGCCAGTGGCGCAATTTCTCGATGGCATACCTGCTGCTGGCAGGCTTTGCCACCCCGCTGGTCCTGTCAGTGCATAGCGTCGTTTCCTGGGATTTCGCAACGATGCAGACCCCGGGTATGCACAGCACGATCTTCGCCCCATATTTCGTCGCCGGTGCAATATTTTCCGGCTGCGCGTTGGTTTTGACGCTGATCATTCCGATGCGCAAGATGCTGCATATTCAGGATCTCGTCACTATCTGGCATCTCGATAGCCTCTCCAAAGTTGTTCTCCTGACCTCGCTGGTTATCACTTACTCGTACAGCACCGAGTTCTTTATGGTCTGGTACGCGCAGGATCCCATTGAGATGATGACCTTCCATCAGCGCTTGTTCGGGTTGCAGGGTTATCTGTTCGGGGGCATGGTGCTCTGCAATTGCCTGATCCCATTGCTGCTGTTCTCGCCCAGCATCCGCACCAATACCATCTACCTATTTATCATCTCGATTTTCGTCAACATCGGGATGTGGCTGGAGCGCTTCGTTTTAATCTCGGGCTCGCTCTCGACGGCGACGATACCCTCGCAGTGGAAATTCTATGTACCGAAAGCCACCGAGGTCTTTATCACGATCGGGGCCTTCGGCTGGTTCCTCATGAACTTTTCGTTGTTCGCGAAATTCCTCCCGATCGTATCGATGACGGAATTGAAGGAAGGGGTCGGCTGGCTGCGCAAATCCGCACGCAATAGCTATCCCTATCGGAAGGCAGCATGAGCGGCGATATTGAAGTGGTCGGAGTATTTTCGTCCGACTTAGAATGTGCGCACGCGATCGAGCAGTTGCATCACACGCCGAACCGCGGCTTCCATACCTTTGCGCCATTTCCAAGTGAGCATATGGCCGAAGCGACCGATGAAGCACGCGAGTGGGGTCGCAGTCCGGTGCGCAAGTTCGTCCTCGCCGGCGGTATCACCGGCGCGATCACCGCGTTGGTGATGACGGTAGGCACGTCGTGGGAATGGAATCTCAACACCGGCGGCCGTCCGATCGCCTCCATTACCCCGTACATCGTCATCATCTTCGAAATGATGATTCTCTTTGGCGTGCTCGGTGCGGTGACTAGCTTCTTCTTCAAGAGCGGGCTGCCTTCCTTCGAACCGGCCACCGGCTACCGCACGCGCTTCGGCGCGGATCGTTTCGGATTGGTGGTCCGGGCAGCCGAGAGCGACGGTGCCAAAATCGAGGCATTGATGCGTGAGGCTGGTGCCGAAGAAGTTGTGCGCGAGGCCGCATGAATCACCGCGGACCCGCGCCGACGCCGCGCTTTGTGCAGGGCTTGGAGCAAGGATTAAATGCAAGGTTTAGAGGTAGATGAGCGCTAACCAACCCGCATCGCTAGGAGCCGCCGCCGTGCGGCCGATCCGCGAATCGGTTCAGCTTGACTGGGGCCGTCTGACGACGATCGCGACCGTCCTGATCGTTGTCGGCGTGATCGGCGTCGTGGGCGGACTCGCCACCGGCCAGCCGCAGCGCGTGTGGCTTACCTGGCTGGTCGACCTGCTCTTCTTCATGGGTATCGCACAGGGCGGCGTCATCGTTTCCGCGGGCTTTTACCTCACCCAGGGTCGTTGGGCCGGCTCGACGCATTACCGCCTGGCCGAGTCCTTCTGGCGATTCTTGCCGCTCGCACTGGTGCTATTCCTCGGAGTAGCCATCGGACGCGACTACATATTCCCCTGGATCGCCCATCCGGTCGCCAACAAGGTCAAGGGGCAATGGTTGAGCGCGCCCTTCCTGCTGACTCGCGATTTCATCGCTATCGCCATAATGGTGCTGCTCAGCTGGCGCTTCGTCGGCATTTCGCAGACCGCGGAAGCCGTGGCTTGGCATCACGAGCCCGATACGATCGAGATGCCGCCCGTGCCGATTCGCCGATGGGCGCCCGTCCTCGCGATTTGCTATTGCGTTGCCTACACGCTCTTCGCCTACGACTTGATTTCGTCGCTGTCCCCGCAATGGCATAGCACGCTGTTCGGATGGTGGTACTTCGCGACCGTCTTCTGGAGCGCTATCTGCGCGATGTCCTTTACCGCCGTCCAGATGCGCGCCGCATTGCCCCCGGGCAACATCTTCACCCGTGGTAAAGTGCTCCATGATCTCGGCAAGATGATTTTCGCCTTCTCGGTCTTCTGGATGTACTTGACCTTCGCCCAATACATAGTCATTTGGTACGGCGACCTCCCGACTGAGACATTCTTCATCGTCGGGCGCTGCTGGCATCATCCCTGGATGTTCCTGACCTGGATGACACCCGTTTTGATTTGGGTGACGCCATTCAGCGTCTTGATGGGCGTGTTGCCGAAGAAGACCCCGAAGATTCTCGGTACCGTCGCTCTGCTCGGACTGATCGGCGTCTGGGATCTCAACTACGTCCTGATTGTACCTTCGCTTTCACCTGACAAGCTTCCGCTGGGATGGATCGAATTGTGTGTTACGGCCGGATTCCTCGGCGCCTTTATTTTCTGCGCAATTCCTGGACTGCGGCAATTGGCGGAAGTCGCGGTGTCCGATGGCTTGGAGACGAGTGATGAACCCCCCGCGCAACATTAAGTTCAAGCCCGCCAGTTGCATGGCCGCCCTGGCCGCGATGGCGACCGTCCTCGCGGGATGCGGCGGCGGCCCCTATCCGCTGGATACGCTATCGCCCAAGTCCGATCTGACGCGGACGATGTACAACGTATTCATGGAGATCACCGTCCTCGATTCGATCGTGCTGGTCGTCGTGATAATCGCGATGATCGGCGCGATCTGGATATATTCGAGCCGTGAAGGGGATCCAGGCGAGCCGTCGGCGATGCATTCCGACGTGACCCTCGAGATGCTGTGGACGGTGATTCCGGCGCTCATCCTGGTCGCCATCACAATTCCGACGGTCCATGCGATTATTCGCACGCAGCCCGACAAGTGGTCGGCCGAGACGCTCGAAGTCAAGGTAATCGCCCATCAATGGTGGTGGGAATTCCAATATCCAACGCTAGGTGGTCTCGAAACCGCCGATGAAGTTCACATACCGGTCAATCGCTCGATTCACTTCGCGATGACTTCAAAGGACGTCATTCATAGCTTCTTCATGCCGGCTCTCGGCGGAAAACGCGACGTTATTCCCGGCCAGGAAGATCAGATTACGATGACCGCCGATACGCCGGGTCAGTATTACGGGCAATGTACGGAGTTCTGCGGAACCTCGCATGCCAACATGCGCTTCCGGGTGTTCGTCGATACGCCGGAAGATTTTAACAAGTGGGTAGCCCATCAGAATGAACCCCCGGTCAAACCGACCGAAGGACCGGCGGCGGCAGGCGCCAAGATCTGGGCCGACGCGCCGTGCGCGATTTGTCACACCATTAAAGGTATTTCCGGTTTCTCGAAGGACTACACCTATGGCTTTCGCGGCCCCGACCTCACCCATTTTGGCAGCCGCGGCACCCTGGCCGGTAGTATGCTCGATAACACGCCCGAGAACGTCGCTCTCTGGATCAAGAATCCCGCCGCGGTGAAGCCCGGCGCTAACATGCCGACACTCGGATTGGACGGCGAGCAACTCAACGATCTGGTGACGTACCTCGAGAGCCTGAAGTAGGATAATTGCCAATGGCTGCCCAACCAAAACCATTTCATCTCGAACAGGCCAATTACCTCGAAGGTGGCGGCTTAATCGGCTGGCTCACCACCATCGATCATAAGCGTATCGCCGTGCTCTACGGCATTAGCGCGCTGTTTTTCATGGCGCTCGGCGGCACCGAAGCGATGCTCGTCCGCGCGCAGTTGATTGTGCCGAATAATCATTTCCTGTCGGCGGACTTCTACAACCAGATGTTCACGATGCATGGCTTGACGATGATCTTCCTCGTCGTCATGCCTCTCGAAACCGGATTTTTCGGCAACTTCCTGATCCCGCTTCAGATCGGGGCGCGCGACGTTGCGTTTCCGCGCCTCAACGCCTTGAGTTTCTGGATCTTCCTGCTCGGAGCGATATCCCTGAACTTCGGGTGGATTTGGGGCGGGCTGCCCAACGCCGGATGGTTTGGCTACGCCAACCTGACCGAGCGCGCATACTCACCCGGCCTCAATATCGATTACTACGACGTCGGACTGCTCATCCTGGGCGTCTCCTCCGTAATGAGCGCGCTGAATTTCTTCGTCACCATCGTCAATATGCGCGCTCCCGGCATGACCTTCATGCGCATGCCGATGTTCATCTGGGCCTTGCTCGTGACGGTCATTTTGCTGCTGCTGGCTTTCCCCGCGATCACGGTCGGCCTGATTTTCCTCTTCGCCGACCGCTACTTCGGCTCGCATTTCTATGAAGTGATCGCCGGCGCGACGCCGATTTTGTGGCAGCATCTGTTTTGGATATTCGGCCATCCCGAAGTTTACATCATGGCACTGCCGGCCTTCGGCATGATCTCCGAGATCCTGCCGGTGTTCTCGCGCAAGCCGTTGTTTGGCTACCCGATGATGGCCTACTCGATCATCTTGATCGCTTTTCTGTCATACGGCGTGTGGGGCCATCACATGTTCGCAACCGGCATGGGTCCGGTGGCGGATTCGGCCTTCGCCATCACCTCGATGCTCATCGCGATACCTACCGGGGTCAAGGTCTTCTCCTGGATCGCGACGATCTGGGGCGGCCGCCTGCGCTTTAATACCTCGATGCTATTCGCGCTGGGCTTCATCCTCGAATTCACCATCGGCGGACTGAGCGGCGTCATGCATGCGAGCGCCCCGGTCGACCTCGAACAGACCGATTCCTACATCGTCATCGCGCACTTCCATTACGTCCTCTTCGGTGGCGTGCTGATGGCGGTTCTGGCCGCATTCTATTTCTACTTTCCCAAGATCTGCGGCCGCTTCATGAACGAAACTCTCGGCAAGTGGCACTTCTGGATGACCACCATCTTCTTCAACGCCACCTTCTTCCCGATGCACTTCCTCGGCGAGCTCGGGATGCCGCGCCGTATCTACACTTACGCCGGCGATCTAGGTTGGAACTTCTGGAACGGATTCGAGAGCATCAGCGCCTTTTTCCTCGGCTTCTCGTTCCTGCTGTTCTTTGCCAACGTCGCCTGGAGTTGGTTCAACGGCGAACGCGCTGGCGCCGATCCCTGGGATGCGCGCACGCTCGAGTGGTCGATACCTTCACCGCCGTCGGAGTACAATTTCGTTGCGGTTCCGACCGTTCATTCGCGCGACGCCTTCTGGGTTGAGAAGTACGGCGATGTCGAGGCGTCGGGTCTTGGCGAAAAGAAAATCAACGTCGAATTGCTGCCGCTGCCAAGGCCGGAAGAGGTCGCCAGCATCCACATACCGGCGCCCTCGCTCTATCCGCTGATCATTGCGGGTGGCGTATTCCTCGGCGGGCTCGGAATGCTCATCGGCTGGTACCGGCTGGTCTTCCTCGGACTGGGCCTGCTCGCCCTGGGCGCCATCTCGATGGCCTTCGAATACAAGGAGTGGGGTCAGGATAATCCGCACCAGGTCGGCGAGAGCTTCCTCGGCCTCGACAACCGCAAGCTGGGCCTGTGGTCATTCATCGGATCCGAATGCGTGTTTTTCGCCAGCTTGATTTCGACCTACATGGTTTACAAGTCGCGCAGCATCGGCGTGCCCGATGCTCAGATCCTCAACATTCCCCTGACCTCCTTCAGCACCTTCATCCTGCTGATGTCGAGCTTGCTGATGGTCCTGGCGCTCGCGGGCTTTCAGCGCAACGATCGTTTCTGGGGTACCTTCTGGCTGTTCGGCACTGCGGCTTTCGGTCTCATCTTTCTCGGTGGCCAGGTCTATGAGTTTGGCAGCTTCTATCATGAGGGCATGCTGTACAATTCGAACCTCTTCAGCCAGTGCTTCTATACCCTGGTTGGCTTCCACGGCTTCCACGTCTTCATTGGTGTGGTCTGGTTGCTCACGATGGCGGTCGCCGGATTAAGAGGCAAAATCGGTTCGAGCCGCGCGCTTTCGATTGAAGTCTGCGGGCTCTACTGGCACTTCGTTGATATTGTTTGGGTAGTCATCTTCACTCTGATCTATCTAATGAGGACGATTAATCGCGCATGAGCGATCACGCCATCGATCACGGTCACGGCGCCCACGCGCACGGCGCGCACGCCATCGCTGAAGACCACCATCCCGGCCCGGCGGTTTACCTCCTCGTCGCGGTCGTACTAATCATCCTTACCGCGATGGAGATTGGCGTCTTCTACGCGCCGTTCCTCCAGGCCTGGCTGGTACCGATGCTGATCGTCCTCGCGATCCTGAAGTTCATTCTGGTCGCGGGATTCTATATGCATTTGAAATACGATAGCAGCGTCTTCACGACTCTGTTTGCGTTTCCATTGCTGCTCGCGATGATGATCTGCGGATCGCTGATGCTGCTCTTTTTGTACCTTAAGCATCATCCTGGATAGGAATATACTGGCAGGTTGAGGGAAGCCGCGGGCCGCAGTTCTGGACAAAAATATGTGGGAAGCTGATCCGCAGGTAGTACTCTCGATCGCGCTCGTCGCAATCGCCTATGTGACTGCTTCATTGCTCCTGAAGCGGCGCCCCAACTCGCGCCAGCAGATCGCCTTCTGGTCCGCGATCGTGGCGCTGGCGCTCGCGCTGACCGGTCCGCTCGGCGTTTACGCCAGGGGCTTCAGCTTCTCTGCCTATATCTTTCAGCAGATGCTTCTGGTCTTCGTGGTGCCGCCGCTGATCCTGCTCGGATTGCCCGACTGGATGGTGCGTCCGGTCTTGATGAACCGCTTCGTCGAACCGGTCGCGCGCCGTCTTACGCGGCCGCTCTTCGCGTTTCTAACCTTCTCGATGTTCTTCGCGCTGCTCCACTATCCTGCCCTGTGCGACAAGGTTTGCCATGCACGCTCATTCTATGGGGGTATCCGCGTCGCGCTGGTTTCCGTCGGACTGCTGCTCTGGTGGCCGATGCTCAGTCCGTTGCCCGAGTATCCGCGCATGTCCTATCCCATGCAGATTCTTTATCTGTTCCTCCTCATGATTCCGATGACCGCGGTCGCCGCGCCGATCACCATGGCCGAGACCGTCCTCTATATGTACTACGCCATGGGAATGCATCCGTTTGGCCTGACGCCGATCGCCGATCAGGTTCTCGGCGGCCTCATCATGTGGATCGGGCAGGGTGTTTACGTCATGTTCGTCTTCAGCGGAATTTTCTTTCGCTGGGCGCAGCGCGAGGATACCGAGATTCCTGCCATTAACCGCCAACCGGCGCGTGTCCACGTCCTGCGCCCGCACGAACGCCCCGCTATCTGAACCGCCGATACGCAACCGGCACGTCTGGCTTCGCCCGGCCATTGCGAAGCCCCGCATTGGCAGTGCTCCCGCGAGAGGCTTGCACTATTGCGACTACAGCTCAGGCTTCGCCACGCCGATATGCGAAGCTAAGCGTCCACATTGTAGCGGTGGAATACATCAGTCCACCCATCGCAATAGCTATCGCCCCGATTACGCAGACCCCGATCCTTGACGCGAGCAGGCCGGCCACCACCAGAACCAGTCCGAAATTGAATGCGCCGAATACGATCGAGCGCAGTTGCTGTGTCGAAATTTCCGCGGCCCCCATGGGTCGCCATCGCTGCAGGCTCCGCGCCCGTATTACGAATCCGGGAAAGAGATAGTAGGAAATGCCGATGATGAAATTGCCGAACCAACCGAGGATCCCGGCTACTCCATAACCGGATGCGATGCGCGCCCCGAGCTCGCTTTCCGTGCCCATCAATGCGAGCGTGATACCCATCGCGATCGCTACCATCAGCCACGCGATTGCGCCGATCGCATGTCGCACGCTCCAGTCGATTGGTTTGCGATGCGTCCAGACCAGTCGCGCCATCGTAATTATGTAGGCCATCAGCGCCGTCGCGATGGCAACGCTCCACACTGCGACTCCCGGCACGCGCGCCAATAGTGTGACCGCAAGACCGATAACGCCCCCAGCCAGCGCGTAGAGTTGCCACGCCGCGCTCTTCGGCAGCCTGATCTCCGGCAAGGTCAGCGCTGGTACCAGCCGATACGAAATCGAGCAGATGGTCAGCGTTACCCATCCTACCGCCGCCAGATGCGCGTGGCTCTCAAGATTGGAAATCACACTGCCGCCGAGGAACCCGTAGCTCTTGTCGAACGCCAGCAGAAATCCGAGCGCCGCAGCGATCAACAGGAAGCAGAGCGCGAGGAACATCCCGGTTTCGGCAACTCCGCGTCCGGCGCGCGGCCATAGAAGCGGGTAGATATTTGCTGCGAACAGCGCGACGCTTGCTATCACCACCAGCGCCGCTGACCATATCCCGGACCACGATCCCAGTGCGAAGTGCGAGACCATTCCGCTTGCACCGATAACGTACAGCACCAGTTGCGGCATCAGCAGGCGCGGGTACGGCAACGACCCATGCGTCAACGCCGGCACGTAGCGATACATCACGCCCATCATCGCCGCCGTCATCCAACCCAGCGCAAAGGTGTGCGTGAGCGCGAGCACCGACGGTTGGTAGAAATAGCCCGAGAGCGCGCCGACCACCCAGGGTCCGGCCGCGGTCCCGCAGGCGAACGATACTGTCGCCACCGCGAGGAAGTCGATCGGGATTCGTGCGCAGCGGATTTCCGCGCGCGTCGGAACATATGCGGATACTGGCATGCGACCCGAACATTATTACCAAGGGCGCGCCGGATTGGCACCAGATGCCGGCTCCCCACCTACCTCTGGACAAACATGCATTAGCCGTAGCCTTACGCAGCGACGGTCTCTGCTAATAGATCGCGCTTGCCCGCGCGGGCCGATTGGCCTATTCGTGAATTGTATGGGACGACGTCGCAGGCTCCATTACCGGGAGGAAAACCAGCGAACCTGCTGATTCTGCAATCGGATTGCGCCGTACAAGCGCATCGAAAAGCCTTTGCGGAGGATTCTATGCAGCATTCCGGGACCCAGTTGATCATCGATGGCGCGGTGGCAGGGCTGGTCGGGGGAGCGGTAATTGCAGTCTGGTTCTTCGTCTTCGACGCCGCCCAGGGCGAGCCGCTGAAAACGCCCGCGATCCTCGCGACCGCATTGCTGCCCGGCGCAAATCATTCGACGCTCACAGGCGCGGCCTGGATGCTGGTCGCCGAATACATGCTCGCCCACTTCGTCGCCTTTGCGATTATCGGCGCCGTCGCCGCGATGCTGATGGCCGCCTCCGAGAAGCATTCCGAACTCTTCGGCACGCTCTTTCTCTTCACCATCGGCTTCGAAGTTTTCTTCATCGCCCTGGTCATGCTGCTCGGACCCGCCGCCCAGGCTGCGGTTTCCTGGTGGAAGGGGATGATCGGCAATCTGATGGCGACCGCCGCGATGCTGGCCTATTTTTTCTGGCGCCAACCCGTGCTCGCCTCGAATCTGCTCGGCCCGTGGATGGGCGTGGCGCGCGAAGGAATTATCACCGGCCTCATCGGCGCCGTTATCGTCGCGGTCTGGTTCCTCGTCTCCGACGTCCTCGCCGGTCACCCGTTCCGCACACCCGCTCTGCTCGGCGCGATCATCTTCAACGGGATGACCCAGCCATCCAGCTTCGCCGTCACCGCGGCCCTCGTCCTCGGCTACACCGGGCTCCATTTCTTTGCCTTCATCATGTTCGGCATCGCCGCATCGATCACGATGTACGCCTCCGAGCGCGAGCCGCTAATCGCGCTGGGTGTCGTCGTGCTGTTCCTCTGGTTCGAACTCTGCTTCGCCGGCTTCCTGACCTTCCTCGATCAAGCGGCCGTGCAGCAACTCGGCTGGTGGAATATTGCGGGCGGTAACATCGTGGCGCTGGCCGCGATTATCGCTTGGTACGAGCATCGCCATCCGCGCGTCGTGCCGCGCATTCTCGAGCGCTGGCAGGAGTTGAAGTCCGAAGGGTCTTCCGCGAGTCCGCAGCCGCCCGAGCGCCCGCGCGTCATTCCGCGCAACGTCTAACGCATAGCTCTCTCGGGTGAATGTTAATCTATCGACGGGCGGTCGGCGGCATCAGCCGCTGACCGCCGCACCTCGCGAACAGGAGAGTCGTCGAGGAACTCAAAACTTTATTTCATTGAAACCTCACGAGGTTTCAAACTTCCCGTTGCTTAAAGATGCGGGCTGCGCCCTCTTAAAACACATAATTGATTGTCGCCTTTCGTCATCCTGCGCGCAGGCTCCCCCTCTTTCCGTCATCCTGAGCGAAGGCTGCCGGAGTCCCTTCGGCTCCGCTCAGGGCAGGCTCCGGATCTCTGCGCAGCGATTCTCTTCCAGTACGCCAGTCCTGCGTTTCCCCTAACCTCGCTTCCGCGCCCGCGAAAGGCCTCGACGGAACCATCCGCAAGACCCGTCATCCCTTCCGTTGGGCTGCTCGCTAACCATTACGAGGTTTTCCCAGGGCGTAGCCCGCATCTTTAAGCAACGGGAAGTCTGAAACCTCTATGAGGTTTCAGTTTCCTGAAAACTATAAGTTTTGAGTTCCTCAACCACTGTATCCACGCCCTCTCACAGTCCGAGCACGTCGCGCATCGAGTAGAGGCCCGCCGGGCGATGCTCGAGCCAAGCCGCCGCCCGCAAGGCGCCACGCGCGAGCGACTCCCGGCTCTGCGCGCGATGTATCAGTTCCAGGCGCTCGCCTTGTCCGCCGAAAATTACCGTATGGTCGCCGACCGCGTCGCCCGCTCTCAGGGCCAACACGCCGATCTTGTCGTGCGGTCGCGCCCCGGTGATTCCTTCGCGTCCATACACCGCGTTGGCCGCATAATCGAGGTTGCGCGCCTCCGCGATCGTCCGCCCGAGCGCGATCGCCGTGCCGCTCGGCGCGTCCACCTTGGTGTTGTGATGTATCTCGATCACTTCGGCGTCGAAGTTGTCGAGGATGCGCGCGACCTCCCCCGTTATCTTCATCAGCACGTTTACGCCGATACTCATGTTCGGGGCGATCACCGTGCGCGTCCGCTGCGCGAGCGACTTGGCCCGCGCCTCCAGTTCGGGCGTGAACCCGGTCGATCCAATTACAATCGCGGCGCCCTTGGCCGCCGCTATTTCGAGATGTCCTAGCGACGCCGCGGCGTTGGTGAAGTCGAGCGTCACCGTATCCGGTCGCGCGATCGCCGCGTAATCATCGACGATTTTCACGCCCTGCGTGCCCACGCCCGCGACTTCGCCCGCGTCCTTCCCGATCACCGGATTGCCAGGCGCCTCGAGCGCTCCGGCCAGCCGATGCGTCCCCTCGTTCACGATGATCGAGACGAGCAACCGGCCCATCCGGCCGGCCGCGCCTGAGACGATCAGATTAGCCATGGCGTTCCTCCACGACCATCACTAGAGCTTTGCGTAGCCTCAAGGCGGCAGGAGCATCTCAAACGCCCCTTCCTTTTCAGAAAAGGGGATGGGGGAGGTCTCTGCGCCGCGCGCGGCCAACGAGTTCCCCAAATCAAAGCCACGAACTCCGGGATGGAGGTTCGCGCGCTGGCCACTCTTGGAGTTCCTTACGCGCTCGCGCCCTCAGCGGGTGCCGCGGGAGCGGCCGGTGCGGCTGGAGCTGCGGCCTCGGCCTTCTTGCCGTGAACGGCGTTCCAATGCTCTTCGCACAGGCTCGCGCGAAAGCGCGGCTTACGGCACTTTTCTTCCGTGCAGATCTTGTAGCGCGGCTTCGGCATCTCGCCGGCTTTCCAGAGGCGGTGATGTTTGCGGCAATAGCCCTTCGCAATCACCTCGTGATTGCAGTCGGCGGCCTTGCAGGTTCCTTTGTTCGCCATTAGTCCTTCTTCGAAGCGTAGATTCTTAAAATTCGGCCTTGAGCTGGCGGCTCAATAATTCCTCGACCATAGCCTTTGCCGGCGCTGCTTCATAGAGCACCCGGCATACGGCCACCACGATCGGCATTTCAACCCCGAGCCGCGCGGCGAGCGTCCGTATCGCGAGTGCATTGGCCACACCCTCGGCCACCGGCGCCCCAGCGGCCGGCGCGGGCTCGCTCTCGCCCCGTCCGATTCTAAACCCCAGCGCGCGATTTCGCGAGAGCTCACCGGTGCACGTCAGCACCAGGTCGCCGAGGCCGGCCAGCCCGGCCATCGTCTCGGTATGTGCGCTCGCCGCCGCCGCCAGTCGCATCATCTCCGCCAGTCCCCGCGTGATTAGCGCGGCCCGCGCGCTCGAGCCGAGGTCCAGGCCGTCGCAGATTCCGGCCGCTATCGCGATCACGTTCTTCACCGCGCCGCCGAGTTCGACGCCAATCACGTCATTGCTGGTATAGACGCGCAGCGGCCGCACCGCGAACAGCGCCTGCGCCCGCGCTGCGACCGCCTCGTTGCGCGCGGCCGCCACCAGCGCCGCGGGTTTCCCTCGGGCGACTTCGGCCGCGAAGCCCGGGCCCGATAGCACCGCGACGCGGTCGTCCGCCGGCGCCACTTTCGCTCCCCCGGTTATCTCGCTGAGCATCGCCGTCATCGTCAGCAGCGTGTCCGGCTCGATACCCTTGGTCACGCTGACGATCATCGCGGCAACCGGAATCGCGCGCGCGATCGGTTCCATCGCCGCACGCGCAAAGCGCGACGGCACCGCCATCACCACCGTGTCGGCGTCGCGCACCGCCGCGCTCCAGTCGTCGGTGACCGCCAGCGTCGCCGGCAGCTTGATCCCGGGCAGGTAGCCCGCGTTCTCGCCGCTCGTCCGGATCGCTTCGAGCAATGCTCGGCGTCGCACGCCCAGCGCAATCGTGCCGCCGCCGCGCGCGAGCGTGACCGCCAGCGCCGTGCCCCAGGCGCCCGCACCCAGGATTGCGACCTTACTCATCGAATTGCGACTCTGCTTCTCGCCGGCCCCGGCCTTTTTTCATGGATTAACGCTGATCGTCAATCATGGTGAGGTTTTCACAGGGCGCAGCCCGCATCTTTACCAACGGGAAGTCTGAAACCTCGTGAGGTTTCAGTGTCCGGAGAAACTATAAGTTTTGCGCTCTTCAACCAAACTCTCATACGCCTGCTTGAAACACCCGGTAGAGCGGTTCGAGTTCATGGAACGCTTCGATCACTTCGCCGCGCTCCAGCCGCATCGATTCGCGCACGGTCCAGCCGAAGCCCAGATCGATCCACCCGGTCTTTTTCCCGAGCGCCGCCGCCAGCGCGCCGAACAATTCAGGCGCGGCCGCCGCCGCGACCGGGAGTCTCGCGAAATCCCAATGCTCATAGCGCGCGATCTTCGTGCCCGCGAACTCCATTACCAGGTGCCCGCTACGCGCGTTGAGCCGGTCGGCCATCTCGGGACGCGCGTCGGCCTCGGCTTTGACCACCGCCCGCGCATGCAGTCCCGCGCGCGAGATGCACAGCGCCAGGTAGCCGTAGCGTTTGTAGCCGCGCGGCGACGGCCCGAACGCCACCCACGTTTCCGGTGGCGCAACGCGCCGCGTATGTCTGGCGACGTGCGGATAGAATTCCAGCCCCATTTTTCGTGACAGCTCCGGCGCCAACTCCTGTCCCAGCCGCGTCAGTTTCGGACGCACGTGCTCGTAGATTTTTTCCATGCGTGCGCCAAACCCTTCGATCCCGAAAACCTCGAAGTCGGTCGGCTTGAATCCCAGCGTCGCCACAGTCATTCCTTCGTCGCCCGCTGCGCGTAAATTGCCTGTAACAGCGATTCTAGCGGGATTTAATCAGGGCGGCGAGTTAACCGGAGACTGCTGGGCTGCTCGTCAATCATGGTGAGGTTTTCACAGGGCGCAGCCCGCATCTTTCAAATGGGAAGTCTGAAACCTCGTGAGGTTTCAGTAAATTATAAGTTTTGGGTTCCGCAACAATCCTCCGAAAAGTCAGGTCAAGACTGTTGGGCTGCTCGAAGCCCACCGTCGGCATGGAATGCCGCTGAAAGGCTATCGGTTCTGCGCCGATTTGCGCTAAAAGGATTTCGATGGACCTGAGCGATACCCGCGAAGAAGCCGCCTTCCGTCTGAAGGCGCGCAAATGGCTCGAAGACAACCTGCCCAAAGGCGTCGCCAATCGCGGCTTCGCCCTCGCCATCGACGAGCAGACCGTCCGTGTGCTTACCGACTGGCAGCGCCACTTGTGGGAGGCCGGCTATCTCGGCCTCTCGTGGCCTAAGGAGTACGGCGGCCAGGGCGCCTCCATGATTGAGAGCGCGATCTTCAACGAGGAGATGGCCCGCGTCCGCGCCCCCGCGCCGCTGAACGAACTGGGTCTCTCGATGGGCGGGCCGACCATCCTCGAGCATGGCACCGAGGAGCAAAAGCGCCGCTACCTGCCCAAAATCCTCTCCTGCGAGGAAATCTGGTGCCAGGGCTTCTCGGAGCCGATCTCCGGTTCCGACCTCGCGGGACTCGGCACCCGCGCAGTCATCGACGGCGACCACTTTATCGTCAACGGGCAGAAGGTCTGGACCTCCCTCGGCCACCTGTCTGATTGGTGCATGCTGCTCGTGCGCACCGACGCCGACGCCCCCAAACATCGCGGCATCTCCTACCTGCTGGTCGATATGCACAGCCCCGGCGTCACCGTCAGGCCCCTGCGCCAGATGACCGGCGAGGCCGAGTTCAACGAGATGTTCTTCGACGACGTCCGCGTGCCTCGCGAAAACCTGCTCGGGCCGCTCAACGGCGGCTGGGGCGTCGCGCTGACCACCCTGATGAACGAGCGGGCGACCCTCGCGCTCGCCACCGTAATGCGCTTTCGCAACGTCTTTGACGATCTCGCCGAACTCGGCCGGCAAGTCATCCGCGACGGCACCTGCACGCTCGATCCCCGCGTCATCCGCCAGACCCTCGCGCAGTTCTACGTCGACGTCGAATCGATGAAGTACCTCGCCTATCGCAATTTCTCCAAACTCACGCGCGGCGGCACGCCCGGCCCCGAAGGTTCGATCTCGAAGCTGCTGTGGAGCGAACTCAACCAGCGCATGAATGAGTTCGCACTGGTCCTGCAAGGGCCGCGCGCCGCGCTCTACGAGGGCTCGGATCATGCAGTCGACGACGGCCGCTGGCAATACGCACTATTGCGTTCGCGCGGAAATACAATTGAAGAGGGCACCTCGGAGATTCAGCGCAGCATCATTGCCGAGCGCCTCCTGCGCCTCCCCAAGGGCTACTAGCTATTCGCCGCCCCCGCCGGAATGCTACCGGCTGTTACCCCCGATGGTTACTGCCCGTTAGCGATTAGCCACTAGCCGTTGATTGGGTAATCGCCGGGAGCGCCGCGCCACGGTTGCACCAGCATCCGCCCCAACTTCAGTTCGCGCGGCTCGCGGAAGTCCTCGATTCCAATAGTCATTCCAAGATGGCCCGCGGCCGGTTGCGCGCGATACGTGCCGAACAGCCGATCCCACCAGCTCAAATTGAAGCCGAAGTTGCTATTGGTCTCGCGCACCACTATCGAATGATGCACCCGATGCATATCCGGTGTGACTATCAGCCGGCGTACCATCGCGTCGGCCGCAAATGGTATCGCGACGTTGCCATGGTTGAACATTGAAGTCGCGTTGAGCAATACCTCGAACGCCAGCACTGCAACCGCCGGAGCTCCCAGCGCCGCAATCGCCGCGAGCTTCATCCCCATCGAAATCACGATCTCGATCGGATGGAACCGAACGCCGGTGGTGACATCGAAGTCGAGGTCGCTGTGATGCATCCGATGGACCCGCCACAGCGCCGGAACCGCATGGAACATCACATGCTGGAGGTAGATGACGAGGTCGAGCATCACGACTGAAATCGGCAGGGTGAAATGTTGCGATATTGCGACGGCGTTCAGCAGGCCCCATCCGTGCGCGGCACAGAAGCTGGCGAAACCCACCGCTCCAAGCGGCAGCATCATGCGCACGACGATGCTATCGAGAATCGAGATGCCGAGGTTCGCGGGCCAGCGAACAGCGCGCGCAAACGATCGCGTCCGGCGCGGCGCAAGCGCTTCCCACAGCGCCATCGCGAGGAGCACCGCGGCAAAGACACCCAGGCGAATGAAGGTTTCGCGATTCACTTTTCCGAGCATAGCGCACTGCCACGTGGAGCGTGGTTCGCAGACGCGACTCGTGCTATGACCAGCGCGACTAACCAAAGGAGTCTGACGATGGCAGACATTCGAATTGAGGGAAACTGCGACCCGCGTTTCGACCGCGTCAAAGCTGCATTCGTGGAGAATTTCGAGAAGCGCAACGAATACGGCGCCGCCGTGGCGGTCACGCTCGACGGCAAGCCGGTGGTCGATCTTTGGGCCGGCCATACCGATAAAGCGCGCACTCAGCCGTGGAATCGCGACACGATCGCCAATGTGTTTTCGACCACCAAAGGGATGACCGCGATTTGTGCGCATCGGCTGGTTGACCAGGGCAAACTCGATCTCGACGCGCCGGTAACGCGCTACTGGCCGGAATTCGCGCAAGCGGGCAAGGAGAAGATGCCGGTCCGCATGCTCTTGAATCATCAGGCGGGGCTTCCGGCGATTCGCAAGAAGCTCAGCGATGACGACATGTACAACTGGGACACGATGGTCTCGGCGCTGGCCGCGCAGGAGCCGTGGTGGGTGCCGGGGACCAAGCACGGTTACCACGCGCTGACGATTGGTTTTCTGGTTGGCGAAGTGATCCGGCGCATCACGGGCAAAAGTCTCGGCACCTACTTCCGCGATGAAATCGCGAAGCCGCTCGGCCTCGATTGTCATATCGGACTCGACGCGCGCGAGGACGGCCGCTGTGCGACGATACTACCCTCGCCGCCACCGCCTCCCGGCGAAGTGAACCTCTTCGAATATGCTCAGCAGCATCCCGAATCGATCACGGCGTACACCTTCAACAATCCCGCGACCGCGATGAAGCTGGGCGCTGTCAATTCGCGGGCGTGGCGCGGCGCAGAGATTCCCGCCGCCAATGGTCATACGAATGCGCGCGCGCTGGCGCGGCTTTACGGCGCGTTGGCCTGCGGCGGAGAAGTTGATGGTGTGCGGGTCCTGAGCCGCGACGGGGTGACGCGTTCCTATACCGAGGAATCCTTCGGCAAGGACGAGGTATTGCTCATCACGACCCGGTTCACGACCGGCTTCATGCTGACCAAGCCTGACGACCCGTTCGGGCCGAATCCGCATTCGTTCGGTCATCCGGGGGCGGGTGGATCGCTCGGCATTGCCGATCCCGACGCGAAGATCGGATTCGGCTACGTGATGAACAAGATGGGGCCGTATATTGTGGTGGATCCTCGAACTCGCGCGCTGCTGGATGCGGTTTACGCGTCGCTGTAGAGTTTTGCGACTGGGCGGCCGATCCTGAATCATGTGCGCAAGTTCGGCGGTGGGATTCTCTCCAGGTTCCGCCACAAAGCTGCTCGAACAAATGGAAACGCCGCGGCTCCCGTGAGAGCCGCGGCGTCGATAGTCCCCACGTTCAGGCGACCGATTGCGCCGGTCGCAGGCCGAGCTTTCAGCCTCGATTAATGACCGCTGCTGCCAACCGCAGTGCGCACCTTCGCAAGCGGCTGCTTGATCGTATAGATATAAGGACGAACGCCAAGGGTGATGATCGCACTGACATGAACTACGGATTAGAGATCTGGTTTCCAATCGCCGTGACTCTCGCGTTGGCCGGCATCGTTGTGGGCACGATGGTCTCGATTAACCGGCTGATTGGGGCGAAATCGGTCCATACAAAGGTCAAGGGCGAGGCTTTCGAATGCGGCAATCCGCCGAGCGGCACCGCGTGGGGCCGATTCTCGGTGCGCTTCTACCTGACCGCGCTGTTGTTCCTGGTGTTCGACGTGGAAGTAGTGTTCCTCTATCCGTGGGCGGTACAACTACGCACGCTGGGAATGTTCGGCTTTGTCGAGGCGCTGGTCTATATCGGTATCCTGGTCGTCGGACTGATCTACGCCTGGCAGCGTGGCGCGCTGGACTGGGATTGAGCCGCGTGAAGGTTTGCACGGGGCTTCGATTCGACACGATTGCATAGTTCGGCGACCACGGAACTCTCCCTCGACAAAAGACTTCACGACTGCGGACGGGCTTTGCCCTGGGTGGCCGCGCCGTTATCATCGTTTGCTAGCGACTGATGACAGCCGAAATCCCAACTAAGATGCCCGCGGCGCCGAAACGCGTTCTGATTATCCTGCTCGGTGCGATCGGCGACGTGGTGCGCGCGTTGCCGCTGCTCGGAAGAATACGGCGCGCGTGGCCGCAGGCACATATCGCGTGGGCGGTCGAGCCCAAGTCCAAGCCGATGATCGAGGGCCATCGGTGGCTCGATCAATTGATCGTCTATGATCGCCGTTATGCGCCCTGGTCGTTTGCGCCGTTTCTGGGGCAGGTGCGCGCGGGTCATTTCGACCTGGTCGTGGACCTGCAGCGCCATCTGAAAAGTGGAATTATCGACCTGGTTTCGGGCGCGCGCGATCGCCTCGGGTTTGCCGCGGCTAATACCAAGGAATTCAACCATCGCTTCACGACCCGGCAGATCAAGCCGCAGCCGGCCATGCGCTTAAAGCTGATGCAGTACCAGGCCTTCGCCGACGCGCTCGGGGCGCCCCCGGCGCCGATCGAGTTCGGGTTGTCTTTGCCGCCCGAGGAGGACGCGCGTGCGCGCGCCATGGTCGCGGGAGCGCGCCGTCCGCTGGTGGGCGTGATTCTCGGCTCCTCGTGGCCGAGCCGGATCTATTTTCCGGAATCGGTGGCGGCAGTTATCCGCGAGCTTGCGCGGCCTGCCGCCGGGAGTGCGCCGCTATACCCGGTGTTGATTGGCGCGGCAGAGGAGGCCGCGATCGGCGACGCCGTGATGCGCAATCTCGACGGCCTCGAGGTGCTCAACCTGGTCGGGCGGACGCGGTTGCGCGATCTGATCGGGATTTTCAGCGAATGTGCGGTCGCATTCGGGCCGGACTCCGGGCCGATGCATATCGCGGCTGCCGTGGGGTGTCCGGTGGTTTCGTTGTGGGGCGCGACGGCACCGCAACGGTCAGCCCCGTGGGGTTATGCAAACCTGGCGATTCACGGAGAGATCCCGTGCCATCCATGCTACCTGCGCGAGTGCCCGATCGGGCGCGAATGTATGCGGCGAATCGCGCCTGCGGAGGTCGTTGCGATGGTGCGTCGCGCACTCGCGATGCGCGTGGGTGACGCGGCGCAAGTGCCGGTGGGCGGCGCGGGCAGCCCGGCGGCGAGCATGATCGTCGTGCCGCATGCGGAGCGGCCCTGATGACTCCGGCCGCGACTCACGCGATCGTGCGCGAGGGCTGGCGGCTCACTCTCGCCGATGGCGGGCTGACGCCCGGATTGCGCGAGACGGTAGTGGCGCGTGCGCTCGCGGCGGCGCGCGGAGAACTCGGCGCACCCCGGCGCCGCTCGCGTCACGCCGGCACCTGGCAGGTTCGGATCGGCGCAGGCGCCGAAGTCGAAATCTTTATCAAGCTGCTCGATGCATCGCGCGGGTTCGCTGCGATCAAGCAATTGTTGCGGGGCGGACGCGCGCGTCACGTGGCGCGCGTCACCCAGCGTCTGAATGATTCGGGTTTTCTCGCTCCACCGCTCCTGGTTTATGGACGCGAGGTCGCCACCGGCCGCGAAATTATCGTGACGCCGCGCGCGGATGGAGATGGTCCATTGCGAACGCTCAAGGCCCTCCAGTGCGGTGCGATCGATCGCAAACGCGCGGTGCTGCGCGCGCTGGGGGCCGAAATCGCACGGCTGCATCGATGCGGCTTCGTGCATGGCGACCTTACCCCATTCAATATTTTCTTCGTGCCGGCGGAGCCGCCGCGCTTCGTTCTGATCGATCACGAACGGACGCGCCGGGCGGGATTGATTGGCCGGCACCGGCAGGCTTTGCGCAACCTGGTGCAATTGGGACGGTTCGATTTGCCCGGTCTCGGCGCCCGCGATCGTATGAGGATACTGGCGGGTTACACGGCGCTGCTCGAGCGGCGCGGCCGGCGCAGATTGACCCGGCGGGTCAATGCGATGCTGCTGCGGCGGATTCGCCGCGATGGCGTCGCGCAGGTGGAAATTCCGGCGGGCGCCGGGGCGGCAACTTAACCATCACGGGTGGGGGAATGGCAATGGCTGAGGCGGCGGCGATTTCAGTAGTGATTCCGGTTTACAACGAGGTCAGGACGATCGGCGAGGTGATTCGGCGCGTGCTCGATTGCGGCTACGAGACCGAAGTCGTGGTGGTCGATGACGCCTCGTCGGACGGTACGCGCGAATATCTCAAACAGCTCGAGAATCCGAAAGTTCATTGCTTCTACCACGCGGTGAATCGCGGCAAGGGTGCGGCGCTGCGACTCGGTTTTGCGACCGCAAAAAATGAGTTCGTGATCGTGCAGGACGCCGACCTCGAATATGACCCGCGCGATTTTCGCCACGTGATGGAGCCGCTGATCGACGGGCGCGCCGACATGGTCTTTGGGTCGCGCTTTCTGGGCGGCCCCCATCGCGTGCTGTTGTTCTGGCATTACGTCGGCAACCGATTTCTGACCCTGGTCTCCAACATCTGTAACAATCTGAATCTCACCGACATGGAGACCGGCATGAAGGCGTTTCGGCGCGATAAGCTGGCGCAACTCAAGCTCTCGGCCGACCGCTTTACCTTCGAGCCTGAAATCACGGCGAAGGCCGCCCGCGCGCGCTGGCGGATTTACGAAGTGCCGATCTCCTACTCCGGGCGTACCTACGATGAGGGCAAGAAGATCGGGTGGCGCGACGCGGTCACTGCGATTGCGGCGATACTCTACTATCGCTTCATGGACTGATTAGGGTTGGGCACTCGCGCGCTCAGCATCGTTGGTGTCGATCCGGAGCGGGGTTTTGCCGGCGGTGAGTCGCAGGTGATCGGCCTGACGATCGCGCTGATTCGCGCGGGCCATCGAGCGGACCTGATCTGCGATCCGGCGGGAGTGCTGTGGCAGCGGGCGCAAGCGGCGGGGGTGGAATGCCATCCGTTGCGGATTCGTAATTCGGTTGATGTGGCGGCGGGGCTGAAGCTAAGGAAAATTCTTGCGCATAAGCATTACGACGTCGTCCATTTCCATACTGCGCGGGCGCACGCGCTGGCGCCGTTCGCGCGAGGACGAGCGCACGCATTGATCGTGACGCGCCGCATGGATTACGCGCCCAACCGGTTTTTCGCTCCGTGGCTATACAATCGGGCGGTCGACGGGGTGGCGGCGATTTCTCCGGCGGTGGCGGACGCGCTCGTGCGATCGGGGGTCGCACGCGATCGTGTCGCGATAATTCCCAGCGGAGTCGATTGCGATCGCTTTCGTCCACCGATTGCCGCGGAGCGCGAACGCGCGCGCAGCGAACTCGGATTGGCGGTGGGCGATATCGCGGTCGGGACCGTCGGGATGCTCGAGTCGCGCAAGGGGCAGCGTTACCTGATCGACGCGCTGGCATTGATGCGCGGCGACGCCGATGCGGCCCGTCGCGTGACCGCTCAAGTCAACCCGGCAGCACAGGTCAGGGAGGTGCGATGCTTCATCGCGGGTGGCGGGACGCTCGCGGATGAACTAGCGGCACAGATTCGCGGGCATCGACTCGGCGATTCGACGCGCATGATGGGCATGATCGACGATTCACGCGCACTGCTGTGGGCCCTCGACATATTCGCGATGCCCTCGCTGCAAGAGGGTCTTGGGGTCGCGGCGCTGGAGGCGATGGCGTGCGGACTGCCGGTGGTCGCGAGCGCCATCGGCGGGCTCGCGCAGGCGGTCGCGGACGGAGTCACAGGAATCCACGTGCCGCCGGGGGACGCGCGCGCGCTGGCGAACGCGATCGCACGGCCCGCGGCAGAGCAGACGCTGCGCGCGGCGATGGGCGCCGCCGGCCGCACGCGGGCCTGCGCAAATTACGGAATGGACGCGATGGCACACGGGACGCTGGAGCTTTATCGCGCATGTCTGCACAATCGTGCGAACAGTCGGAGGTAATCACGAATGCGCAGTATGACGGGCTTCGGACGGATTCAACTGGAGCGCGGTGGAACCCAGGTCGTGGCGGAGGTGCGCGCGCTCAACCAGCGCTTTTTCGAACTGAAGCTCAATCTGCCGCGTGGATGGGGCGAACACGAAGGCGAGATTCGCAAGATTGTGCAGGCCGCGGTCGAGCGCGGGCGCGTGGAGGCCTTTATCCGTTGCGTCATGCTGAAACCGCCGCGCGCGCGGCTGCGAGTTAACGATGAGTTGGCCGCAAGCTACGTCAGTGAGTTGCGCCGGCTGGGCAAGCGGCTCGAACTCGACGGCAAACTCGGGCTCGAAGCGATTTTACAGCGGCCTGAGATTTTCCAGGTGATCGAGGAAGAAAACGATACCAAGACGAGTATCGAGATCGCATTGCAGGCAATGAAGCGTGCGGTCAAGGCGCTCGACCTTGAGCGCCGGCGCGAAGGCGCGGCGTTGCAGCGCGACTTCGAGACCCGCGTCAAGAAAATCGGCGACGGGGTGCCGCGTATCGAAAAGCTCGCGGCGCAGTCGCGCGCGACGATTCATGCGAGCTTCGAAACGCGGGTGCGCGAGCTGCTCGGCGATTTGCCGGTGAACGAGAAACGCCTTTACGAAGAGGCCTCGAGCGCCGCGCAGCATGGCGACATTACCGAGGAGCTTACGCGTCTGCGGGTCCATCTCAAGGCGATGCGCGACCTGATCAATCGCGCGGGTCCGGTAGGCAAATCGATTGAGTTCCTGTTGCAGGAGATCAATCGCGAAGTGAATACGATGGGCGCGAAGTCGCAGAACGCGGCGCTCTCGCAAATCACGATCGAGATGAAGGGCGAAGTCGAAAAGATGCGCGAGCAGGTGCAGAACGTCGAGTAAGGGCGGCATTAAAACGCTATTTGCAAACCGGCAAATGCCTATATAATCTAGATGATGGAATCGGATCGGCGTCCCCGGCGCGGCATTATTTTTATCCTTTCCGCGCCTTCGGGGGCGGGCAAAACAACTATTTCGCGCGCGGCGCTCAAGGCCATCGAGGGCCTCGGGGTGTCGGTCTCCCTGACTACGCGCGCGCCGCGGGAGAATGAGGCCGACGGACTCGACTATCACTTCGTGAGCGACGAGGAATTCAATCGCAGGCTTGGGGGCGACGAACTGGCGGAATGGGCGCGGGTCTTCGATGCGAGTTACGGGACACTGCGCGCCCCGCTTGATAATGCGGTGGCGGCGGGCCGCGACATCCTCCTCGATATCGACATCCAGGGCGCGCGCCAGATTTGCGCGCATTACGCGAACGATGCGGTGACGATTTTTGTCCTGCCGCCGAGCTTCGAAGAACTCGAGGGGCGGCTGCGCCGGCGCGGCACCGAGGACGAGGCGGCAATTGCCCGTCGCCTCAAGCGCGCGCGGGAGGAGGCTTCGGCCTACCCCGAGTATGACTACCTGATTATCAACGCCGAAGTGGGCGACTCGATTTCCCGGCTCGAAGCCATCGTCAACGCCGAAAGGCTCAAAGTCGGGCGGCTGCGCGCGGAGTTCGCGCCGTGGATAATCTAGCCATCGCCGACGAATCAGGCCGGCTTGACGAGCTGGTAGCCCGGGTTCAATCCTACAATCCGCAGGCCGACGCCGCACTGATCCGGCGCGCCTATGACTATTCCGCGCGGATGCATGCCCAGCAGAAGCGCAAGTCGGGCGAGCCCTACGTTATTCATCCGCTGAACGTCGCCTTGATCATCGCGCAGTTGCGCATGGACCTGCCGTCGGTGGTGACCGGGTTGCTGCACGATGTAATCGAGGACACTGGCGCTTCGCTCGACGAGCTCCAGGGACTCTTCGGCGAGGAGGTCGCGCGCCTGGTCGACGGCATGACCAAGGTCTCGAAGATCACGTTCTCGAGTCGCGAGGAGAAGCAGGCCGAGAATTTCCGCAAGATGATCATCGCGATGGCGCAGGACATCCGGGTGGTGCTGATCAAGCTCGCCGATCGCCTGCACAACATGCGCACGCTCGATCATCTGCCGCCCGATCGGCAGGAAGAGATTTCGCGCGAGACGCTGGAGATTTACGCACCGATCGCGCATCGGCTGGGAATTTACTGGCTCAAATCCGAACTCGAGGATTTCTCCTTCCGCTATCTCAATCCTTCCGCCTACGCGACGCTGAAGGCCTACGTCGCGAAGACCCGAGCCGAGCGCGAGGAATATATCCGCTCGGTAATCGAGATCCTCTCGCGGCGCTTGAAGGAATCCGGCGTCGCCGCGGAGGTCACCGGCCGCCCCAAGCATTTCTTTTCGATTCACAGCAAGATGCAGCAAGAGGAGCTGAACTTCGACCAGATCTATGATCTCGTCGCTTTTCGCATAATCGTGCCGACGCTGCGCGAATGCTACGAGGCGCTGGGCGTGGTGCATGCGAACTGGAAGCCGATCCCCGGCCGCTTCAAGGATTACATCGCGCTGCCCAAGGTCAACATGTACCAGTCGCTGCATTCGACGGTGATCGGACCGCGCGGGCAGCGGATGGAAGTGCAGATCCGCACGCGCGAGATGCATGAGGTCGCAGAACTGGGAATCGCGGCGCACTGGAGTTACAAAGTGGGCGCCGCTCCCGCACAAGCCCGCGATACCGAACGCTTCGCCTGGCTGCGGCGCCTGATCGAGTGGCAGCAGAATCTCAAGGACCCGCAGGAATTTCTCTCGACCGTCAAGGACGATCTCTTCGCCGAAGAGGTTTTCGTCTTCACGCCCAAGGGCGACCTGCTCGACTTTCCGCAGGGTGCGACGGTCATCGATTTCGCCTACCGCATCCATTCGCAGGTCGGCCAGCATCTGGCGGGCGCGCGGGTCAACGGCCGCATGGTGCCGTTGCGCTACCGGCTGAAGTCCGGCGACACCGTCGAGGTGACCACGGCCGAGCGCCAGACGCCGGGCAAGGACTGGGCGAATCACGTCATCACGGCGCGCGCCAAGAGCAGGATTCGCCAGTGGCTGCGCCAGCAGCAGTCTGAGCGCTCGCTGGAACTGGGCGTGTCACTGATCGATCGCGAGCTTGAGCCGCTGGGCTTAAGCGTCGCGCAACTGCGCAGCAAGGGTCGCTTCGAGCCCGCGCTCAAGGAGTTTTCACATCGCGATGACGACAGCCTGATTGCCGCGGTCGGCTACGGAATCGTGACCGTTGCGCAGGTGCTCGGCAAGGTGCTGACGCCCGACGAGCTGAAACTCTACCGCGGCGAAAAGTCACCGCCATTGCCGCCTGCCGCGCCTGGCGAGAAGGATCACCGCGTCGTCAAGGAACAACGCCGCGCAATCGGCAACGCAGTCATCGTCTCGGGCGTGGGCGACATGCTGGTGCGCTTCGCACGATGTTGCAATCCATTGCCGGGCGAGGCGATCACCGGATTTATCACGCGGGGGCGCGGAGTCACCGTCCATCTGGCCGGCTGTCCGCATGCGCTGGCGACCGATCCGCAGCGGCGCGTGCCCGTAGTGTGGAAGGCGGGCGACGAAACTCCGCGGCCGATCCGGCTCGAAGTGCTGTGCGTGGATCAGCCGGGATTGCTCGCCGCAATGTCGAAGGCGATTGCGGCGGCGGGCGTGAATATATCGACGGCCGAAGTCAAGACCACCGGCAACGATGGTCGCGCGCTGTCGTTGTTCGAGCTCAAGGTCACCAACGCCGCGCAGCTCAACAATCTGATGCATTCGATTGCGGCGATCGACGGAGTAATGCGGGTTTCGCGCCTCAGCCTGCATAATGGCGCCAACCACCATCGGGTGTGACCGGCGCCCGTTCCGTCAGATTTCCATCCATTTATTCTGTAGCGAAAGAGCGAGCGTTCCATCATGAAGAAAGCGGTCGAGACTCACGCGGCGCCGATGGCGATTGGCCCGTATTCTCAGGCGGTCACGCACGGTGATTTGGTCTTCTGCTCGGGACAAATCGGAATCGAGCCGGCGTCGGGCACGATGGTCGAGGGTGACATCGAGACCGAGACCCGCCGCGTGCTCGATAATCTCCGTGAGGTGCTGGGCGCGGCCGGCTTCAAACTGACCGATGTGATCAAGACCACCGTATTCCTGATTAGCCTCGCCGATTTTGAAACCGTGAATCGAATCTACGGCGAACATTTTAACGCGCCCTATCCGGCGCGTTCGACGGTGCAGGTCTCCGCCTTGCCGCGCCATGCGCGGGTGGAGATCGAGGCGATTGCCTGCCGCTGACACCGCCGCGGCGCCGGCTTAAACATTGCCGACTACTTCGTTACACTTCGCGCATTCGAGCTCGACGCCGAGACGCGATTGGCGGCCCTCGGGCGTCATCACCCACGGACGCATGTGGAAGGGCGGCTGATGCCGTACGTGCTGGGTGTGCCCGCATTCCAGGTCGGCGACCCAATCGCCCACCTCGTCCCGATGGAATCCAGTGATTTTGTGCTTCATCTTGCGTCCAGCGCCGAGTCTGGTTCGGCGCTACTCAGGAAACGGTAAGGATTGCTAACCCGTTCTTGTCCAGATAGCGGTGCTCGGGGTCGAGCTTGCGCGCCGATCGCGCGAGGCGTGCGAAATTCACTCGCCGGCGGCCGGGTGGCACCGGACCGCTGTACAATTGCCCCTTATCGAGATCGAGGATGACGACGATCAGGCGTTCGCCGGCCTTCGAGACAAAAAGATTGTGCAGGTTCAAGTCGGCGTGCAGCACGCCACCGTTGTGCATCGCGTCGATCGCGTGGCGCGCCAGTTCGACGACGTGCCTGCGCACGACCGCGTCATCGTCGGCGCGCAGGAATTCCCACAGCGTCATGCCGCTCAGCGCGCGTGTGATGAAGACGCTGCGATAAAAGCCCGGCGCGACCGCCTCAATCATGACGCCCAGCGGTTCGGCGATCGGGATACCGCGCAGCCGCGCTTCGTTGGCGATCGCAAGCTCGCGCAGCGGCCGTTTGCTCGCGCCAAAATATATGTCGTGCGTGATCAAGCGAGCGAAGCCGCCGCGCCGGGCACAGCGCGCAAAGAGCTCGGGCCCTCCTGCGAGCTCTAGTGGAAAGCCGCTGCCGCGATTGCCCGCACCGGACCCCGAGCCAAGCTTCAATTCGGCCAGCGCGGCAAAAATCGCGGGCGCCCGCGGTGCGAAATCGCGCCGTATATACAGCACGCGCCGCCCGAGCCCGAAATGCGGAAAGTCGGGCCCGGGGCCCGCGAATAATCCGCGGTTTCGTCCAATCGGGAGGACCGATCTCATGGCGCACACCGGCACCCGCCAGCGCGGTGTCAGTTGAAGCTTTCAGCCTCGTCGATCAGCATGATCGGAATGTCTTCCTTGATCGGATAGCGCAGTTTGCAGGCGTCGCAGATGAGTCCGTCTCGCGCGTCATTCAGATGTAGGTCACCCTTGCACTTGGGGCAGGCGAGAACCTCGAGCAATTCCTTGCTTATCGCCATCGGCGTATCCTCTTCGGCTTCAATTTAGCGAGCCACCGGCCACCTGCGGCGAGGAGGCTGCGCCGCCGGTCCGTATTCGCGCCGCCACCAGTTCGAAAAGTCGCGCTTCGTCGCTCGCGTCCATCCAGACCTCCAGCCTGAGAGCGTATAGTGAAACGCCCGGCGCCGGAAACAGTTCCAGCTTCACGAGGTCCTTTTCGGTCGTCACGATCAGCTCCGCAGCGCGGGCCGCGGCCAGCAGGTTTTCGAAGTCGTGGGGAGTGTAGTCGTGATGGTCGGGAAATTCGAGCGTGGCGGCGATCGTCGCGCCGAGTTCACGCAGCATCTCGTGAAAGCCTGCGGGGTCGGCCAGTCCGCTGACCGCGACCACGCGCCGTCCGCCGAGCGCCAGCGCGCTTTCATGCCATCCGGCCGCATCGGCGTGAACCAGCGCCCGTGGACGAATCCAAGCGCGAAAGATTGGCACATGCCCGGGTAGCGCGAGATCGGTTGCACTCGACCTCGCCGCGCGGGGACCGCCTGAATCGATCAGCACGATCGCATCGGCACGTGCGATCGCGGCGCGCCCCTCGCGCAGCGGACCGGCCGGCAGCACCCAGCCGTTGCCAAAGCCGCGCGCTGCATTGATCAACAGCAGATCGAGATCGCGGTGCAGGCGCAGATGTTGAAAGCCGTCGTCGAGGATCACGGCGTCGAAGCGGCCGCGCGCGCAGAGCAGTCCGATCGCGTCGATTCTGCGCCGCGCCACCGCAATTGGTCCGCCGAAAGATTTCGCCATCATTACCGGCTCGTCGCCGGCCTCGCGCGGTGACTTGAGGCAGCGTGTGCCGTCGGATACCAGCACGGGGTTGCCGCGATCGATCGCACGACCCCATCCGCGGCTGACGATTGCAACAACGAGTCCGCGCGCACGCATGCGCGAGGCGAGAAAGAGCGTGAACGGGGTCTTGCCGTTACCCCCGACGGTGAGGTTGCCGACGCTGATGGTCGGAACTCCGGCGCTGGCCGATCGCGTCCGCCACCAGCGCTCCCGCAGCGTCAGCACACCTGAGTAAAGCGCCGCGGCGGGGGTGAGCGCGGCCCAAACCGGCCGCCAGCGCAGCGGCAGCGGACGCTGCCACAGCCGCTCGATCAAGGGCCGCGATCGCGCGGGCGTCATCGCTCAAGCCTTTCCGATCAGCGCCATCAGATGTTTGAGGGTGGCGGCGACACCGCCGGCCAGACGTTCGACGGCGCGCAAGGCGTTGGCACCGGCGGCGTGGCGCGCATCGTGGTCGGCGAGCCATTCGGAGCAAGTACTTTCGATTTGCGCGGCGTCGGCGACCACGCGACCGCCCCCCGCCACGAGAATCGTGTCGCCGGCCTGTTGCTGATTTTCATAATGAGGTCCGAAGAGCACAGGCACCGAAACTGCCGCGGGTTCGGCCAGGTTCTGACCGCCGCGCGGCGGCGACATGCTGCCGCCCACGAACGCAATTGACGCACGGGAGTAAACCGCACGCAATTCCCCCATCGTGTCGAGCAGCAGCACGGTGGCGGCGTCGCGCGCGCGCGGGTCGGCAGCGCCGGGTGTGCCGTCAGCAGGTAACAGGCTGGCCCTGTCATAGATGAAACCTGCCGCGCGAATTTCGTTTTCAATCTCGAGCGCGCGACTCAGATGGCGGGGCGCGAGTACCAGCGCAAGCGTGGGAAAACGCTCGACCAGGTTGCGATACGCCGTCAGCACCATCCGCTCTTCGCCGGGCGCGGTCGAGCCCGCAACCAGGACCGGACGCTGCGCGCAGAATTGTTCCAGAGCGCATCTGAGCGGCGGCACTTCGTCGTCGAGATCGAACTTGGTATTGCCGGTCACGATCACACTGCTGCGCCGGGCGCCGAGCTTGCAAAAGCGGAGCGCGTCGTTGGCGGTTTGCACCAGCACCAGATTCGCATGTGCGAGGGCCTCGGCGATCAGCGGGCGGATGTAACGATAGCGACTCGCCGATCGCGCCGAGATCCGGCCGTTGAAGATCGCGACCTTCGCACCGCTGCGCGCGCCTTCAATCAGGTAATTCGGCCACAGCTCGGTCTCCGCCACCAGTATGGCGTGCGGCCGCACGGCGGCCAGAAACGATCGCACGCTGGCGGGACGATCCAGCGGCGCAAGCAGAAACGCGGCGGCGCCGGGGATGCGCTTGCGTGCGGCCGCCCGGCCGGCGGCGGTCATCGTCGTGACGACCACCATCGCGTCGGGATAGTCGCGCATCAGGCCGATCGCGATGGGCCGCACCGCCTCGATTTCGCCGACCGAGGCCGCATGCAGCCAGATGCGCGGTGAGCCTTGGACATTCGCTACCTGCGCGGCGGTGCCCATCCGCTCGTGCCGGTTCACCGCGTCGAGTCCGCCGCCCGCTATCAGCGCAAACGGCAGCGCCGGATACCACAGCGCATTGTACAGCGCGGTCATAATTCCGCGCGAAGCCGGCAGTGCAACTGGTGCCGTTGTCCGTTCGCTGGTCAATTTACGCGGTCGCCATTGCCGGCGACTGCGGCCGGCGTCATGAACTGCAATCCGTGCAGCTTGCTGTACTCACGTCCGAACGCGAGCAATTCATCGTGCGTGCCCTGCTCGACAATCTGCCCGCGAACCACGACCACGATCCGATCGGCGCGGCGCACGGTCGAGAGTCGATGAGCGATCACCAGGGTGGTGCGATTCTCCATCAGATGTTCGAGCGCTTCCTGCACCAGCCGTTCCGATTCCGAATCGAGCGCCGAGGTTGCCTCATCGAGAATCAGGATCGGCGCATTCTTGAGCATCGCGCGCGCAATCGCGATTCGCTGGCGCTCGCCGCCCGAGAGCCGCACGCCGAGCTCTCCGATAACCGTATCGTAGCCCTGGGGCAGCCGCGCCACGAAGTCATGGGCGTTGGCCAGGCGTGCCGCCGCAATCACTTCGTCGAGGCTCTTCTCCATGCTGCCGTATGCGATATTGGCGCGGATGGTATCGTTGAAGAGAAATGTGTGTTGCGTGACGAGTCCGATTTGCGCGCGCAGCGCAGCCAGCCGGTAGCGGCGCACATCGACGCCATCGATCGTGACGGCACCTTCCTGCACGTCGTAAAAGCGCGGTATCAGATCGGCGATCGTCGATTTGCCGCCGCCGCTCATGCCGACCAGCGCGACGACGCGGCCCGCGCCGATTTCCAGGTTGACGTTGCGCAGCACCCATTCGTCGCCGTAGCGGAAGCTCACGTTTTCGAACGCGACCGCGTGATTGCCCGAAGCAAGCTGCAAGCCGTCGGGCGCATCGGGCACGTCGGTCGGCGTATCCATCATTTCGAAAACGCGCTCGGCCGCCGCGATTCCGGCCTGGATATTATTGTTGGTGCGCGTGAGGCTCTTGAACGGCTGATACAGCAGCAGCATCGCGCCGATGAACGCCGTGAAGACGCCGGGCGTGCGCGTCCCCGCCAGCACCTCATGCGAGCCCCACCAGATGACGCCGACGATCGCGAACGCCCCCATCACCTCCATCGTCGGCCCGGTGATCGCCTTGATTCTCGCGACGCGCATGTAGATGCGGAAGAGCCGGCGCAGTTCCTTGTTGAAGCGCCCGCGTTCGTAGTCTTCCATCCCGAACGCCTTGACCACGCGGTTGCCCTGATAGGTCTCCTGCAACAGCACGGTGAGGCCGCTCAATTGGCGCTGTGCGTCTTTGGTCATCTTGCGCATGCCCTTGGAGAAGCGCACCACCGGCAGCACCGCGGTTGGGAAAACGATGAACGCCGCAAGCGCGAATTTCCAATCGACATAGAAGGCGCCGGCGAGCACCGCCAGCAGCCGCGTACTCTGGCTGAAGATCGCAAACAGGCTGTCGATGCCGTAATTGGTGACGACCGTTACGTCATTGATGACGCGCGACATCATCACGCCGGTCGGCGTGCGATTGAAAAATGAAAGCGACTGGTTTTGCAGCGCCTCGTTCAATTGGCCGCGCATGTCGAGCGTGGTTTTCTGGATGATATAGGCATCGAGATAATCGGCGCCAAATGAGGCGATCGCGCGCACCAGGAAAATTCCGAGCAGCAGGAGCGAGAGGAAGGGCAGGGCGGCGACGTCGCGGCTCACCGTCAGATTGTTGGTGAAGCGTTTGATGATGACGACGATCGCGCCCTCGCTCGAGCTGAGCAACACCATCGCGAGCAGCATCACCGCGACGTAGGGAAACAGGTAGGGGCGCAGGTATCCGATCAGGCGCCGGTTGATCGGGGTCAGCAGCCTCATGCCATCATTTCCAGTGCCATCGCGGCGACCCGCGCGGCCGCACCGGGCTCGCCCAGGCTCGCGCGCACGGCACGCAGCGCCGCGGCGGTCTCGCTGTGCAGCGGTTCGGCCAACAGCGGTTCGGCGGCGCGTACCAGGTGTGCGGCGGTGACCTCACCCTGGATCAGTTCGGGCACGATCGCGCGCCCAGCCAGAATATTCGGCATGCCGATATAGTCAACGCCGCGCACCAGCATCCGCGCCAACATGTATGTAACTGGAGACATTTTGTAGGCAATCACCATCGGGCATCCGAGCAGCGCGGTCTCCAGCGTTGCGGTACCCGAGGCCACCAGCGCGAGTTCGCTCGCCGCAACAATACTATAGGTATCGTCCTGGATAATATGCACGCCCTCCAGCGCGGCCGCGCCCGCGGCCTCCTGCAGGTCGGCGGCTGCGAGCGTCGGCGCCAGCGCGATTACCGGCGTTAGATTGTGCTTCGCCGCCAGCACCATCGCGGCCTCCAGCAGCGGGCGCAGCAGGTAGCCGACCTCCGCATGGCGGCTCCCGGGGAGCAGCGCGAGCAGGCGCGCGTCGGACGGGAGTCCATGCCGCGCCAGCGTCGTGGCGCGATCCTGCGCCGGCGCGACGCGGTCGAGCAGCGGATGGCCGACGAAGCTGACCTTGCCGCCCGCCGCCGCGTATATTGCCGCCTCGAACGGAAAGACCACCGCCATCCGTTGCGCGCGCTTCACCAGCTTGCCGATCCGTCCGCGCCGCCACGCCCACACCTGCGGCAATATGTAGTAGAGCACCGGCACGCCCGCGCGCCGCGCCGATCCCGCCAGCATCAGGTTGAACTCCGCGTAATCGATCAGGACGACCAGGTCGGGAGGATCATCGCGCAGAATTTTCCGCAGCGCCCGCAACGCTCCGGCCGTCCGCCGGATCGTCGAGCTCAGTTCGGCCAGACCGAGGCCGGCGACGTCCTCGGTCTTGAACAGCGCGCGCACACCGGCCGCGCGCATCCGCTCGCCTGCGATGCCGAACAATTCGCAAGCCGGGTCGCGCGCGAGCAATTGCGCCGCAAAGCCGGCGCCATGTAGATCGCCCGAGGCTTCACCCGCCACGATCATCACGCGCCTGCGCGGACGCACAGTGGCGTTGGAGGAAGTGCCGCCATGGAGGGCGGCGCTCTCAGCTTGCATCGGGAATCAATTGTGATGGAAACCGCGCGCCCGCACCATCGGGGTCATCGCGATTGCCGGGCGGAGTTCGCCGCACGGTTTGACGCGAGCGCTGGGATGACGGTCAGCTTTTCGGCAGCGCGTGGAAATGCGCGCTCGAGGTCGCCGACCACCGTGTCCGGCGACACTTCCATCGTGCTGTACATCCGAATCTGCCTGCCGTCGGCGCCCACCAGGAAACTCGTCGTGACGTGCGCGATACTGCCGTCGGGCTCGCGCTCGCGATTGAGCCGATAGATGCGCATCACGGTTTCGATGTCCGCCGGCGTCCCGGTCAGCATCAGCCAGCCCTTGCGATCGGCGTTGTGCGTCCGCGCATAGTCGAGCAATTGCGCCGGATGGTCGTGCTCGGGATCGATCGTGATCGAGACCATCGTGACTTTCGTGCCAAGGTCGCCGCCCAGATTGCCGGCAATCTGCACGAAGCGGGAAGTCATTAACGGGCACGCGGTTGCGCAGCTCGCGTATATGAAATCGATCAGGACCGGTTTGCCCTTCAGCGCCGCGAGCGAAACCTTCGCGCCGTGCTGGTCAACCAGATCGATCGCCGGCAGACAATCGGCGGGGTTGTTCGCCACGAACGATCCGCGCGGGGATTGCGACGCGGGTTCCGGCGTCTCCGCGGTGTTGGAGTTGCAGCCGAATGCGGCTATTCCGATGAACCCGGCCACCAACGCGATGCGCAACAGCCTCTGCGAAATAAACCTCTTCGGCGGCTGGCTAAACCTGCTCGATCGATGTTTCATATGGACGTATGGGCACGCGGGCGCTCGCGCTCAATCAACGATTCCGCGCCTTACGCGGCGCACTTCAACCCTGAAACGCCGCCGACTCCTTCTCTATCTCGATCCGGATGCGCTCGCTCAACTCCATCACGCGCAGGCCGTCGTCGGCGGTGACCTTCGGCACTCCGCGCGTGCGCACGCTTTTGACGAACGCCGTAATTTCGTCCATCAGCGGATCGCCGTCGCCCAAATCGATCTGCTCGGCCGAGATGGTCGGGAAGGTGCCGCCCGGCGCTGGCGGACTCTTGCGATAGACCTGGATGCGCCGCGCCTCGTAGTCCACCGAAATGTACGCGTCGGGCTGGAAGAAGCGAATTTTGCGCTCGCGCCGCGGCGCCACGCGGCTGGTGTTGAGGTTCGCGATGAGTCCGTTGTCAAAGCGGATGCGCGCGTTGGCGACGTCGATCTGATCGGTCAGCACCGCCACGCCCAGCGCTTCGAGCGAAACCACTTCCGCCGCGCCGGTCGCGCTCAGGATCACGTCGAGGTCATGCACCATCAGGTCGAGCACCACGTCGACGTCGGTGCCGCGCTCGGTGAACGGAGCGAGCCGATGGCATTCGACGAAGCGCGGCGCCTTCAGGATCGAGCGCAGGCGCACGATCGCGGGATTGAAGCGTTCCAGATGGCCAATTTGCAGCACACGTCCGCTGCGCTCGGCCAGCGCCTTCAGATCGCGGGCCTCGGCCAGCGTCGCCGCCATCGGCTTTTCCACCAGCACGTCGATACCCGCGCGCATCAGGTCGGACGCGATCGCATGATGATTGATTCCGGGCGCGGCGACGCTGGCGAGATCGATCAGGCCCGCAAGTTGGCGATGGTCGCCGAGTGCGATCGCCCCAAGTTCACCGGCGATCTCGGCCGCCCGCGCCGCATCGGTATCGACCACGTGAGTTAATTTGAGATTGGGGATTGCCGCGTACTTGCGCGCGTGAATCGCGCCGAGGCGTCCGACTCCGATTACCGCGGCGCGCAATTCATTCATGGCCGTAAAGCGTGATGCCGAGCGATCCCGCGCGTTCGAGCGTGCGCTCGCGCTCCAGAATCATCGCGCCGTGTGCCTCGACGCCGATCATCGCCGCGCCGATCTCGGCCAGCAGCTCGATGGTCGCGGGTCCGATCGCGGGACGATCGAAGCGCAAGTCCTGCCCCGGTTTCGCGGCCTTGGCGACGACCATGCCCTTGCCCACCAGTTGGGCTCCGCGGCGCAACGCCGCGTCGGTGCCTTCAACCGCTTCGACCGCCGCGACCACGCCGTTGAGTACCGCGACCGCCTGTCCAATGTCGAAGGAGCCGAGCGTGCGCATCAGCTCGAAGGCCAAATCGAGGTCTTTCAATTGCGCCGGCGTCGGCGCCGGCCCCGCTTCGAGACCCGCCCGCGCGAGCACCCCATCGAGCATCGGCACCGGATCGATTACCGCGATTCCGTCGGCTTCGAGCTCCGTGGCGATCGCCCGCAGCACCGCGTCATCGCTGAAGCGTCCGACCTTCGCCAGCATCGCAATTGCCCGCGCGTCCGGCGCGAACGAATCGACCAGGCGCGCGCGCGTGATGCCGCCGGCCATCGCAGCTTCGCTCACGCCTGCGCTTTTCAGGACATCGATCATGCGTTGCAATTCGCCGACCTTGACCCACGTGATTTCGTCAGCCAGCTCCGCGAGCGCCGCGTCGGTTTCGTTTAGATGCGCCAGCGCGATGACGCGCAGACCGCGCCGCCGCGCCGCGCGCGCGACTTCGAGCGGAAAGATTCCGTTGCCGGCGATTAGCCCGAGGCTACTCACGTTCGCGCCCGACCACTCCGCGCGGCGAATTCGCGATGAAATCGAGCAGATGGGTTATTTCGTGGATCGCACCGCTTTCGGCGCGGATTTGTTCGATCGCTTCGTCGCGCAGCAGCTTGCCGTAAAAGAGCGTGCGGAACGCGCTCTTGAGCGCCAGGATCGTTGCCGGCGTGAAGCCCCGCCGTTCGAGCCCGACCGAATTCACTCCTACCAGCCGCGCGCGATCGCCCGCCACCATCGAATAGGGCGGCACATCCTGCGCCACCTTCGAGCCCGCCGCAACGATCGCATGCGCCCCGATGCGGCTGAACTGATGAACCCCGCACATGCCCGCCGTCACCACCCATTCCTCGAGCACGCAATGTCCCGCGAGTTCGGTCGAGTTGGCGATAATCGAGTGGTCGCCGATAAAGCAGTCGTGCGCGACATGCACGTAGTTCATCAGCAGCACGTGGTTGCCGATGCGCGTGAGCATGCCGCCACCCTCGGTCCCGCGATGAACCGTGGTGAATTCGCGGATGCGGTTGTCGTCGCCAATCTCGAGCCGCGACGGTTCGCCGTGATACTTGAGGTCCTGCGGATCCGCGCCGATTGACGCGAATTGGAAGATGCGGTTGCGGGCGCCGATCGTGGTCTCGCCCTCGATTACCGCGTACGGGCCGATCACGGTGCCCGGACCCACCCGGACCTTGTTGCCGATCACCACACCCGGACCGACTTCAACCGTGGAGTCGAGTTCGGCCCGCCGATCGATCACCGCAGTGGCATGAATCCGGCCGGCTATGGCAGTTGCTCCTCCACTTCCATTGCCGACAGTTCCGCCTCCGCCGCCAATTCGCCATCGACGCGGGCTTCGCCGTGCATCTTCCAGACTGGATGATGGTGTTTGACCAGACGCACCTCCATCTTGAGTTGGTCGCCCGGCACCACGCGCCGCCGAAAGCGCACCTTGTCGATCCCGGTCAGCATGAACAGGCTGCGCCTCGTGCCGATGATTCCGAGCGCCAGGATCGCCGCCGATTGCGCCAGCGCCTCCACGATCAACACCCCCGGCATCACCGGCAGATTGGGAAAATGGCCGGTAAAGAACGGTTCGTTGACGGTCACATTCTTGAGCGTCTCGACGCGTTCGCCATTGAACTCCAGCACCCGATCGACCAGCAGAAAAGGATAGCGATGCGGCAGCAGGCCGATAAAGCGGTCGAGATCCTTGTTCTTCCCGTCAGCCAAGTTCAGTCCGCCTTGCGATCGATAATGCGCCCACGCGCGCGTCGCGCTCGTGCTACTTCGATATCGTCGAACGCCCTTCATCCGCCGGCGCAGCCGCGGCTGGTGGCTCTGGCGGTTCGGCGGCCGACGAACGCGATCGCTGGCCCGTTCCGAACGCGCTGCCGCCGCCCGCCGCAGCCTCGCCGGCCGCGCCGCCGAGCGTTCCAGCCTTGGCCCCCGTCGCATCGTAGTCGCGGATCACGTCGTCGGTGATATCGACCGAGGGCACCGCCCACAGCAGATTCCCCTTCTCCATCACCATCGTGTAGCCGTTTTTCTGACCAATCTGACGCACGATGGTCGCGAGGTCGCGCACGATCGCCCCGGTGATCTCGTTATCCTTTTCCTGCAGCGTTTCGCGGGTGCTTTTGTAATCGTCCTGAAAGTCGCGCAGCTTGCGCGTGTACTGTTGTTCGAGGCTCTGACGCTGGTCGGGTTGCATCAAGGGGCCCTTCTTTTCGAGTTCGTCCTTCAGCCGCTGAACCTCACTCTGCTCGCCCTGCAGTTGCGATTGTACTCGTTCGAGCCGTCCCCGAAATTCCGCCTTCGCGCTCTTGCCGTTGCGGCAATCGTTGAGCGCTCGCTGAATGTCTACATAAGCCAGCTTCATGTCCGCACGGGCCGTGGTGGCCGCAGCCATAGCCAGCAGCATCACGACTCCGATTATCAACCGATACCTCATACGATCTCGCATCCCTCCCGTGGCGATTGGCCTCCGCACCGCAGCGGGACTGTGTCCCGGCGCGATCCGCTGGATAGTATCATTAAATCCTTGGCGAAATATAAAAGCAGCTTCAATCGCTTCGTGCTAGAGCGGAGCGCCCGCGCCGAAGTCGAACACCGTACGCTTGTCGTTCGGCCGCGGATTGATCGGCGCCGCGAGGTCGATCGCGATCGGTCCAAACGGCGACTTCCAGCGCACCCCAAATCCGACCGCGGCCTGCAGGTCGCTGAGCGCCGGCGATTGATTCAAATAGAAGGCGTTGCCGGCATCGACAAAGGCCGCCCCGCGGATGCCGAACGATGTCCAGATCGGGAACGTGGTTTCGCCGCTCAGCAAAAGTTCCTGGCTGCCCCCAACTTGCTGCACCTGGAACGGTACGCCCTGCTGGTTGTATTCCGGTACCTGCGGACCCAGCGAATAGAGCGAATACCCGCGCACGTCCCCCTCGCCGCCGAGACCGCCCGGAAAAAATCGCTCGTACAAAGGCAATTCGCTGCCGTTGCTCCCGCCCAGACTTGTACCGATACCGTAAGTCACGCCCAGCACTGCCACCCATTCCCCCCACCTCGGACTCTTGATGTACGGGTAGAAAAACCGCGAATGGAACACGCCCTTGACGAAACTATCCCCGCCCAGTCCCGCGAGTTCCAAGTTGAGGTTCATCACCGACCCGCTGCGCGGATCGGACGGATTATCGACCGTGAAGCGCCTCAGACTCGGCATCAGTTCGGAAATCAGCCGATAGCCCTTGTAGCGCGCGATGTCGAAAGTCGTGAACTGGTTGATGCCGCTGATGCCGATGTTTTCAAGCTGATAGCCCAGACCGGCGGTGACGTCGTCCAGCGGTATCGGCCCGAGCTTCTTGAAGCCAAGCTCGGTCAGCGGATAACTCGTGTTGATCGCGCCGCCGGCGTTGGTCTGGTCAAACGAGTACAGATACAACTTGTTGTAGAACGCCTGCAGGCTCACGCCCAGCGGTATGTCCAGAAACCACGGTTCGGTGTAGTTCAGATTGTAGTTCTGGTACAGGAACCCGATTTGCGCGCTGGCCGACACCGACTCGCCGCCCCCGAACAGGTTCGAATTGCCCACGCTGAAATTGCCGAACACCGAACTCGAACTGTCGTAGCCGCCGCCCACCTGCAACGATGCGGTGTTGGCTTCCTGCACCGCGATGTCGAGATCGATCTTGTCCGGCTGCGGTCCCGGCGCGGTCGAGATGCGCGTATTCGAGAAGAATCCCAGCGCGTCGAGCTTGCGCTTCGATAATTGGATTTTCGAGGTCGAGTAGGGCTCCTGCTCCTGGATTTGCAGCTCGCGCCGGATGACCTTGTCCGAGGTCTTGGTGTTGCCGCTGATATTGATGCGATCGACCAGCACTTCGCGCCCCGGGTTGATGTTGTACGCGACGTTGACCCTGCGCGTCGCCGGATCGATCTGCGTCCGCGGATCGACGTTCACGTACGCGTAGCCGCGGTCGGAGTACACCTCCGAGAGCGTCAGTACGTCGTGCTGCATCTCCGCTCCGGCGAAGACCTCGCCGGGCTTGACCGTGAGCTTCGACAGCAGATCCTTCTTTGGCACCTTCAGGTCGCCCGCCACGTCCACCGTGCCGACGTGGAAGATCGGCCCCTCGTCGATATTGAACACCACCTTCAGCGAATTGCCGCTGCGCGTGACCGTGGGCTCCGTCACGTGCACGTTCAGATAGCCCTTGTTGTAGTACATGCCGGTGATTCGATCGACGTCGTCCTGCAGCTTCTTCTGGTCGAGGATGCCGGTATCGAAAAACATGCTCAGCAGATTATGCTGATGCGTCGCAATCGAGTTGCGCAGCTCGCGCGAGGAGATCGCTTTGTTGCCGCTAAAGTCCACTTCCGCGATCTGGACCACCGGGCCTTCGGTCACGTCGAACACGCCGATCGCACTGTTGTTCGCTGCGGGCACCGTGCGAAACGCTACCTTCGCGTCCGGATAGCCCTTCTGTTCGTAAATCTCCTTCAGCCCCTGAATCGTCGCCTGCACCCGCGTCGGGTCCAGCACCGAACCGCCGTGCAGCTTGGTCGCGTTGATTACCTTGTCGTCATTGGGCTTGACCGCCTTCATCCCGCCGTAGCGCACATCCGTAATCAGCGGCCGCTCCTGCACGATGTACGTCAGCACCGCCCCGCCGCCCTGATGTTCAACGTCGGCGCTCACGTGGTCGAAAAAGCCCATCTTGTAGATCGCCTTGACGTCCTGATCCACTAGCGCCCGATCGAGCGGCTGCCCGGCGCGAGAGCTGACATGGATCTTGACCGCGTCGGACTCGACGCGTTGATTACCCCGGATGCGAATTTCCGAAATGATTTCGCCGCCCGGTTGTGCCCATGCGCTGGCAACGCCGCACAGCAGGGCCGTCAAAAGCCAGATTAAACGGGAATAATAGGCGCCCGTCTTATGCGCATTGATTCTTTCCGCCTGCACCAATTGTCCCCGAAGCGCCTCACCCTAACCAATCGCTCCAGCCAAGTAAACCTGACCTCGATTGTGCTGCTGCTGTCTGAAGTTGCGTGCTGTAACCGGGGCCCCCGCGTTACGCGATTTCCGCAGACAACCGTCCGTCATGCAGGCGCAGCGTCCGCGTCATGCTGCGCGAGAGCCGTTCGTTATGCGTCGCGACGACCAGCGTCAGGCCGAGCTCGCGGTTGAGCCGATGAAACAACGCATGCACTTCGTCGGCCGTTTTCGGATCCAGGTTTCCGGTCGGTTCGTCGGCCAGCACCAGCCGCGGCTTTAATACCACCGCGCGCGCCACTGCGACGCGTTGCTGCTCGCCGCCCGACAGTTCCGCCGGCCGGCGCCGCAGCTTGTCCTTCAGCCCGACCAGTTCCAGTATGCTCGCCGCGTTCTCGCGCGCCTCCCGATCCGTCAACCGTGCGATCAACCCCGGCATCATCACATTCTCGAGCGCGGTGAAATCGGCGAGCAGATAATGGAACTGAAAGACGAAGCCGAGCTTGTGATTGCGGAACTCGGCAGTCTCCCGCTCGTCCATCGCAAACAGATCTCGACCCTCGAACAGGACCTGGCCCGCGGTCGGCCGCTCGAGGCTGCCGAGCACGTGCAGCAGCGTTGATTTGCCCACGCCCGACTCGCCGATTATCGCGATCTCCTCGCCCGCCGCCACTTCCAGCTCGAGTCCGCGCAGCACCACGACCTCGCGCCCGGCATCGTGGAAACTCTTGTCCACGGCGCGCGCGCTGATCAGCGCCGCCTGCCGCGCGGCCGGTTTGGTCGCCGCGTCACTCATAGCGGATCACCTCGACCGGCGACAGCGAGCGCGCCTGCAGCGCCGGATAGATTGCGCCCACCAGGCACAGCACCACCGCCGCCACCGCGACCGCGATAAAGTTCACCGCATAAAGCCGCACCGGAACCGCACTCACCATGAAGAGGTCGGCCGGCAGATGAATCAAATGGTATTTCCCGATCAGATACGACGCCGTGAATCCGCCGAGCACGCCCACCACCGTGCCGCCGACCCCCAGCGCCGCCCCTTCGCACAGAAAGATCCACGCGATCGATCGCGCCCGCGCCCCCATCGCCCGCAGGATCGCAATCTCCTTGCGCCGTTCCATCACCACCATCACCAGGGTGGCGACGATATTGAAGGCCGCCACCAGTACGATCAAAAGCAGCACGAGAAAGTAAGTGAGCTTCTCGAGCTTCAACGCCGAGAACAGCGCCGCATTGTTTTCGGTCCAATCCTTGACCCCGAAGCCCGCACCCGCCATCGCCGCGATTTGCCGTCCGATGGCCGGCGCCTCGAACGGGCTGCGCACCCGCACCTCCAGTCCGCGCTCGATCTGCGGGTCGTCGGCCAGCAGCGCCTGTCCGTCCTTGAGCGCAACGAAGATCAGCGACGCGTCGAATTCGTACATCCCGGAGTAAAACAAACCGCCGATCACGAAACGCCGCAATCGCGGCGCCCCGGCACCCGCGCCCAGACTCGCCGGCGAGATCACCACGATCGCATCGCCCACCCGCAACCCCAGGTCAAACGCCAGCGACTTGCCGATGATCGCCCCCGGCAATTGCACCGTGCGCTGTTTGCCGTGGTCGTTGATCGTGACCGGATGCGCCGTGTCCAGCACCGCGAGGTTCCCCGCCGTCAACCGGCGATCGAGTTCCGTCAGCACCGGATTGTCATGCGCAATCACGCCGCGCAGCGTACCGCCCGCTACAAACCCGGGCGCGCCCGTGCTGGTCGTCGACACCACCATCACCTGCGAGCCGATATACGGCGCGACGCCAACCACCCCCGGCAGCGCCGCGATACGCCCCTGCAGCGCCGCCAGGTCATACTTCTCCGGCGTCGTGCGCTCGACCGTTATGTGTGGGTTGAACGAAAGCAGCCGGTCGCGCAGGTCTTCCTGAAACCCGCTCATCACCGACAGCACCACCGTCAGCGCGAACGTTCCGATCGCCACTCCCGCCAGCGAGATGATCGCGATCATCGAAACGAAGCGCTCGCGCCGCCGCGCCCGCAGGTAGCGCACTCCGATCAGGTATTCGAAACGCACCGATTGCTCAGCAGGTTGCGCTCGCCGCCCCCGCGTGAACGGCGACGATGAATAGTCCGGTCGGCTTTGTCGTCTTCATCGGTGCGCGAGACCCCCGCGGCGTGTTACACAGCCGCAGGTGCCCGCAACATCTTCGCGGACACCTCGCGCTTTTGCAACGCCGTGCGCGCGTCGCGTGGGCGCAACGGTTGACAGCCCTTCCGCGACAAGGTTGAAGTGGTTTTTGAGGATCGCTAGACTCGCTCCGAAACTCCGGCTCCCGGGGAAGATCAATATGAATCGTTTGTGGACGCTGGCGTTATCCGCCGCACTTTTGATCTGCCTCAGCGGCGCTCGCGTCCGTGCCGCCGACACCACGGCTGATTCGGCCGACGCCGCCGACACCACCGCCGACACCGCCGACGAAACCACCGCCGGCCCCGACGCCATTGCCGCCCCGGACGCCGGCGCTGAGACTCCACCCGGAATTCCCGCCGAAGTCTCGACCCGTCCCGGCAGCCAGGATCTCATCACCATGAACTTCCAGAACGTGGACATTCCGGTCCTTGCGAAGTTCATCAGCGAAATCACCGGCAAGAATTTCGTCCTCGACGAAAGTGCGCGCGGCAAGGTCAGCATCATCTCGCCGACCAAGGTCACGCCGTCGCAGGCCTTCGCGATCTTCCAGTCGGTCCTCCAATTGAAGGGCTTCACCACCGTCACCGCCGGTTCGATTATCAAGATCGTGCCCGCCCGCGACGTCCGCCAGTCGGCCGAATTGACCCAGTCGCAGGTGCCCGGCGATCTCCACGGCGACCAGTACGTCACGCGCATGGTCAGGCTGCAAAACGCCGACGCCGGTTCCGTCATGGCCGTCATTCAACCGATGGTCTCGCACGACGGCCTGGTCGCGGCCTTCCCGCAGGACAACACCCTCATCATCACCGACGGCGCCTTCAACGTGCAGCGCCTGCTGCGCATCATCGGCAGTCTCGACGTCCAGAGCATGCGCCACAACGTTGCGGTGATTCCGCTCAAGCTCGCCTATGCCGACGACCTGGCGGCCCAGATTGAAAAGATCATGACCGCGCGCGAGAGTTCCGAGCACGGCGGCGGTGGCGGTAATTTCGCGCGTCCCGGCGTCGGCGTGGTCGCGCCCTCTGCGCAGGGCGGTTCGACCAATTTCAGCGTCGTTCCCGACGAGCGCACCAATTCGCTGATCGTCCTCGCGAGCCCCATCGAGATGCGCGAGATCAAGGATCTCGTGGAGAAAATGGATATCCGGTCGCCGACCCAGAACGGCCGCCTGCACGTCTATCATCTGAAATATGCGCCCGCCTCTGAAATGGTCCAGGTGCTCGACGGCCTCCTCGGCGGCAGCGGCGGACCATCAACCCTCTCGCCTGCCACCGGCAAGAATTCGCTCGGCCGCGGCACCTCACTCGGATCCATGAACGGATCGTCCTTTGGTACGGGTTTCGGCGGACTCGGCGGCGGCGGGGGCGGGGGCGGATATGGGGGCGGAGGCGGCGGTGGTTTCGGTGGCGGTGGCGGCGGCTTTGGCGGCGGCGGTATCGGCAGTTCGGCCATCGGCGGCATGGGTTCCATGGGCGGATCGCGCGCCGGCAACGCCGCGAGTTCCGGACCCTCGACCGCCAGCACCGGCGGCAACAAATCCACCGACTTCTCCAATCCCGTCAATATCACCGCCGACCCTGCGACCAATTCGCTCGTCATCAGTGCCGCGCCCCAGGACTACGAGACCCTCGAAAATGTTATCAATCAGCTCGACGTCCCGCGCGTCCAGGTGTTCGTGCAGGCCATTATCGTCGAGGTCAGCGTCCAGCGGACCAAGGATATCGGCGTCAACTTCCAGTCTGCCACCGGCATCAGCAACAGCATCCTCGGCCTTGGCCAGCTTAATTTCGGCAATCTGCAAACCGCGCTCGGCAATCCGCTGGGACTGACCGGCCTCGGGCTTGGACTGGCTTCGGGCAAAAATTGCAGCATCCCGGTCAGCTCCACCACCACCGGCACCACTACCGCCGCCACCGTTACCGCGCCCTGCGACATCGCCCTGATGACCGCGCTCCAGACCGATACTCACAGCAACGTGCTCTCGGCTCCGACCCTGCTCACCGCCGACAACGAAGAGGCGATGATCGTCGTCGGCCAGAACCTGCCGTTCGTCGGATCCTCGGCCGCCAATGCCGGCCTGCCGGGCCAAATCTTCAATTCGGTCGATCGCCAGAACGTCGGTATTACGCTCGATATCGTGCCGCAGGTCTCGCAAGGCGAATACGTTAAGCTCGACATGTACGAAGAGGTCTCCAACGTCGTCAACGGCACCCAGAACAACACCCTCGGACCCACCACCACTATCCGCTCCGCCTCGACCACCGTGCTCGTGCAGAACCATCGCACGGCCGTCATCGGCGGCTTGCTTTCGAGCGAGACTGACAGTGGGCGCCAGGGCGTCCCGTTCATATCGGACATCCCGGTGCTGGGAAATCTCTTCACCGACAATTCCCACGACGCCCAGAAGCAGAACCTGCTCGTTTTCCTGACGCCGCACATCGTGCGCACCCGCGACGATCTGCAGGCGCTCGCGCTCGACGAACGTCAGAAGTTCATCCGCACCCTTGGCCGGCGCGAAGTTGACAATATGCCGCAGGGCCAGTTCGAGCAGCTCTATCAGCCGACCTTCAACCGCTCGATCTCGCCGCAGCAGGACCTCCAGCAATATCAGGTGCCCCTCAACGGCCCGATGAGCGGTGGCAACGCCCCGATGTCGCATGCGGGATCGCCGTCGTTTACCGCGCCCGCGTCGTATCCGCCCGGCCCCACTGCGTCGTATCCGCCGTCCTCAATCGGCGCAGCGTCGCCGAGCGCTCCGGCGGCCTTGCCGCCGGTGGGCTCCTCCGCTGCGCATTGAGGCGCATCGAGATAGACGCGCCGCTGATTCATCGCAACGCCAAGGGGCGGCCGGCTTCGCCGGCCGCCCCTTCGTCGCTCCGCCGCCCCCCCCATGAACCCGCGCCGCCAAATGTCCGCTAGCCGCGTGCGCCGATGCCCGCGCACGCTGTGCGCCTGCCTGTATCCGCGCGGCTTGCGCGCCGCGGCCTGCTCTGCGAGCCTCGCTCCCCGATGGCTCGCCAGGTAGGCAAGTTCCGCGGATGGCTCGAATTTGCGGCGCTCGCGCCGCCCTGGGCCATCCTGCGCGCGCTCCCGCTCGAGGTCGCGGTGCGCGTCGGCGCCGCCGCCGGCGCGGTTGCCGCGGTCGCAGACCGCCACAACCGCGCCATCGCGATGCGCAATCTCGAAATCGCCTTCCCCGAAAAGGACCTCGATGCCCGCCGCGCCATCCTGCTCGACGCCTACCGCAACTTCGGCCGGATGGCCGCCGAATGGGTCCATTTCTTCGACCTCGACTCCGCCAATATCGAGCGCTACGTCACCTACGACGGCCGCGAGAATTGGGACGAGGCGATTCGCCTCTCCGCCGGCCGCGGCATCCTCGTCCTCACCGGCCACTTCGGTAATTTCGAGTTGCTCTCGGTCGGCCATTCGCTGCACGGCAACCCGATCGCGATTGTCCAGCGTCCCAACCGCAATCCCGTCATCGACCGCGCCGTCGCCGCCCGCCGCCTGCAACAGGGTAATCTGACCATTTCGCGCAAGGGCGCGGGCCGCGAAGTGCTCAGGCTGCTGCGGCAAAATTGGATGGTCGCAGTGCCGCTCGACCTCGACGTCCGCCACGGCATCTTCGTCGATTTCTTTTCGATGAAAGCTTCCACCAGCGACGCGCTCGCCCGCCTCGCGATCGCCACGCGCGCTCCCGTCCTGCCCGCCTTCATGGTGCGCGAGGGCACCAGCACCCGTCATCGCATCACGATTCTCCCGCCGATCGTGGCGAATCGCTCCGCCGATCGCGCGGAGGCGCTACAGCGCTACACGCAGCAGTTCACCACCATTTTCGAGAGTATGGTCCGGCGCTATCCCGATCATTGGAACTGGATCCATCGCCGCTGGAAAACCCGCCCCCCAGGCGAGCCCCGCTTCTACTAGCCCCCGCCTCGTTCCGCCGCCGGCCAAGGAAACAGCCTCTCTATGGTCTCAGCACGGAAGCCGCGCAAGTATCACTTGTCATCGGATAACGAGGTTTTTGCGGGGCGAAGCCCGCATCTTTACCAAAGGGAAGCCTGAAACCTCGCGAGGTTTCAGAAAACTATAAGTTTTGAGTTCCTCGACCATCAATCGCGATCCCCGCTTCGATTATTCAATCGCGACGCGGATAGTGCGTCTTCAAAATCTCACCGCACGACTCGATCGCGCCCAGCAGTCCGTCCGCCACACGACCGGCTGCAACCGCCGCCGTGAAATTGCCGACGACCTTGTTCCAGACGTTCGCCGGCACCCGCGCATGTGTCCCGTGGTCCGCGATTATCTCCACGTAATGCTCGCCGAGCGAGACGAAAAACAGGATACATTCGCGCGTGGCCTTGTCGTCCGCGAAATGCGCGTGAAACTCGCGATGCGCCAGTTGCCGCGCATGCGCATGCTTCACCTGCGTCGGCACCAGCCACAGCCGGATCGGCATCCAGTCGCCCAGCGCCGTCAGCACGATCCCGGTTAACAATTCAATGACGATCACGCTGCGGCCGTTGAGCCCAGGCCGCAACAACGCCGCGAGGCCCGCCACCGCCAGCGCGCCAAATCCCGCCCACAGCAACGGATAGAGCGAATAACGGTCGCTCGCCCGCGTCACCGTCACGTCGAGGTCCGCGCTGGTGCTCTCCTCGACCGCCGCGATCGCCGCGTCGATTCGCCGCCGCTCTTCTGGATTTAACCCGAGGCTCACCGCTACCAGCTTCCCGACGCGCCGCCGCCGCCAAACGATCCGCCGCCGCCCGAGAAACCTCCTCCGCCGCCGGAATCACCGCCGCCAAAGCCGCCGTACCCGTAGCCGCGGCCGACCCGCCGGTAAATCCCGGAGCGGGCACGGAAAAGGTTCCTGATGAATATGAAAATAAAGAAGATCATCATTATCGCCGGAAAGCTCCAGCCCGAATCGACCCTCACCGCGCTCGGCGACCCGTTCGACGTCTCCGCCTCGGTCCCCGTCACGGAGCCTCCCCCCAGCACGCTGAGTATCGACCCCGTCCCGGCCAGCACACCCGCGTTGTAATCGCCGCGCCGAAAGTTCGGCAGGATGTCGCCCTCGATTATCGTTCGGCTGATCGCGTCGGTCAGCTTCCCTTCCAGGCCGTAGCCGACCTCGATCCGCACCTTATGCTCGCTCGGCACGACGATCAGCATCGCGCCCGTGTTCTTGCCCTTCTGACCGATCCCCCACTTCCGCCCGAGCTGGTACCCGAAATCCTCTATCGCGTAGCCGCCGAGCGACTTGAGCGTGACCACCACCACCTGTTCGCCGGTCGCCTGCTCATGCTTCTCCAGCATCCCGGTGAGATTCTGGATCGTCGCCGCATCAAGGATTCCGGCCTCATCCACCACGCGTCCGCTCAGCACCGGGAAGTTCGGTATTGCCGCTACCGCCGAGTCCGGCATCGCCGACGCCGCGAACAGCAGCAGCGGCAAAATCATCCACCACCGGCTCGTCCACGCGAGGCTCCTGTAGGACGGTCTCGTCCGCAGTCGCCCTCGCATCGGCGACCGGCTCCCTGCGCAACTCGGGACCATCAGAAGTTGACCTTGGGTACCTGCTGGGCCTCCTCGGTGATCGTAAAGGTCTGGCGCACCTTCAGCTCCGGATAAAACCATGCGGCCGTCCACCGCCCCGGATAACTCCTCAGCGCGGTGTTATACTCCTGCACCGCGAGGATATAGTCGCGGCGCGCCACCGAGATCCGGTTTTCGGTCCCTTCGAGCTGCGATTGTAGCGCCAGGAAATTCTGATTCGACTTCAAATCCGGATAGTTCTCGCTGACCGCCAGCAGCCGCCCGAGCGCTCCGCCCAGCGCCGCCTGGTTCTGTTCGAACTGATGGAACGCTTGCGGATTCGAGAGCACGTCCGCCGGCAACTGCATCTGTGTCGCCTTCGCCCGCGCCTCGACTACCTGCGTCAGGACCTGCTGCTCCTGATGCGCATAGCCCTTCACCGTCTGCACCAGGTTGGGAATCAGGTCGGAGCGCCGCTGATATTGATTCAGCACTTCGCTCCACGCGGCCTTCACCTGCTCATCCAACGCCGGAAATCGGTTAATCCCGCATCCCGGCACCGCACAAAGCACGACCACCAACGCGACCAGCACGGCCACCCGCCGCCGATATTTCAGGTACATGTAGGGCCTCCCAAGTGGATGCGTAGTCAGCGCTAACGCCGCGGTCCGATCACTCGAAAGGCTATCACGAAACAAAACGCTCGATAACGCCGCGTCCACCCGCCCCGCCCGCATTAACACAGCGGTCGCCCCGCCCGCACTCCCGCCGCCCACCGCATGACTTGGCCCCATACCGAGCAACGCGAGCAGTCCGGAAAGTCAGGTCAAGACTGTTGGGCTGCTCGTCAATCACTGAAAAAAGTCATCCTGAGCGAAGTCGAAGGATCTCGCGCGGTCCTCCGCGCGTCATCCACTTGTTGAGGAACGCAAAACTATAGCCTTCACTGAAACCTCACGAGGTTTCAGACTTCCCTTTTGTTGGACACGGGTGATAGCCGCATGGCCGCGACCCCGCACCGCGAGTGGTGACCTTGCGCGTTACTCTCCGGCCCCTGCCCGCCCGGCGGATAAAATTCGCCTCGGAAAGATGATCGACCCCCCTTCTACTAATGCTTCCACCGCCAAGTCATCATGTGCGAGAGAAGCGGAATCCACTGTCTATAATGTTGGCGAAGCAATGCGGATTTCGTCGCCGCTTAGTGGTATTATCCACCGCGCCCAACCTGTCGGTACAATGAAACGAAATTTGACGAAGCCTGAATTAACCCTCCGGATTCTTCTTAAGGAAGCGCTGGTTTTCGCTGAGAGAGAGTCCACGCATCCCGAGCCATCGATTTTTGGAGTTACCGACGGAAAGGCGGTAGGCACTTACCTTGAGCACAAGTTTCAAAGTCACATGCGCGATAAGTACACGTTCCCGCCAAGCAACTCCGCCAAGGGAATCGATTTCCCCGAGCTTGATGTGGACATCAAGGTAACGAGCGTCAAGCAGCCGCAGTCATCATGTCCATTCAAATCGGGGCGGCAAAAGATCTTTGGGCTTGGTTATTCACTCCTGGTGTTCGAGTACGATAAGAAAGACGAGTCAAAAACCAGGACCGCGACGTTGAATTTTTTACATACGATATTTGTCGAGAAGCACCGCACCGCCGATTACCAGACTACATCCGGTATCATTAACTTACTTAAAAACAACGCAAACGAAGATGATCTTCTTGCCTTCATGAGCGAACGTATGCTGCCAGTTGATGATATCCAAGCGCGCCAAATAGCGAAGGAGCTTTTAAAAGCCCCGCCAATTCTCGGGTACCTCACAATCTCAAACGCACTCCAATGGCGGTTGCAGTACGGGCGTGCAATCGCTGAAGCCGGCAAAATTGACGGTGTAGTCAAAGTTCGCTGAATCCGTGTCCGCTCAGGTCAAAAGGAAACGTGCCGAATTCGGGGATTTTCAAACTCCCGAGGCGCTAGCCCGTCAAATCTGCTCGTTGCTCGCCACGAAGGGAGTTGTGCCATCTTCTCTTATCGAGCCGACGTGCGGAGCAGGAGTTTTCCTGCGTGCCGCGCTCGACCAATTTCCAAGTATCCAAAAAGCTATCGGACTCGACATAAACAAACATTACGTGGAGCGGGTCGAGGCGAATGTTTCCGAGACGCCATACAAAGAAAAAACCAGAGTCATACTTGCAGATTTCTTTCGTACGCAATGGTCGCAACTCCTGGAGAATTCTCCCGACCCTCTACTCGTCCTCGGGAACCCCCCGTGGGTCACAAGTGCGACCCTCGGCTCTTTTGGGAGCCAAAATCTTCCCGCTAAATCTAACTTTCAAAACCATCGAGGAATGGATGCCATCACTGGTAAGGCCAACTTCGATATATCCGAATGGATGATGCTTCGCATTCTTGATTGGCTGAACGGCCGCGATGGTGTGCTAGCGCTTTTATGTAAGACGGCTGTCGCTCGCAAAGTATTGAGGCGGGCATGGGAACACTCACTTCATCTCGATGGTGCCGACATATACAAGGTTGATGCGTTGGCTCATTTTGGAGCATCCGTCGACGCATGTCTTTTGGTTTGCACATTCCAACCAAACAAAAGCAACTTTGATTGCGCGGTATTTTCGGACGTGACCGCCGCCACACCGAGCTCCGCCTTCGGATATCGATCCGGCAAGCTGATCGCTGACATACGACTCTATGAGCGTTGGAAGCATCTCGAAGGTGCGGAAATCTATAAATGGCGCTCGGGCATCAAGCATGATTGCTCCCCGGTACTAGAGCTCGACAAGGACGAACAGTACTACGTGAACGGCCTCGCAGAGCGGGTGGAGCTTGAAGATACCTACCTCTTCCCGATGCTGAAAAGCTCAGATGTTGCAAACAACAACGTTGCGAATCCAACGCGCCGGATGTTGGTAACTCAACACCGTGTCGGTGAGAAAACAGACTCAATCTGCAAAGCTGCTCCGCAAACTTGGCGATACTTACAACGCCACGCTTCATTGCTCGGTCGCCGGGCTAGCTCCATTTACAAAAACCGCCCCGCTTTCTCCATATTCGGAGTGGGCGAATACTCGTTCTCGCCCTGGAAAGTGGCCATTTCCGGCTTTTACAAAAGGCTGGCCTTCACAACGGTTGGTCCCTCCGCAAACAAGCCTGTAGTTCTGGATGACACCTCTTATTTCATTCCCTGCCGAACAGAAGAGGAAGCCCTTTTTGTCGCTGCTCTGCTAAACAGCGAGCCCGCCGGAGAATTTTATCGGGCGTTTGTTTTTTGGGACGCCAAACGCCCAATAACAGTTGATCTGTTGCGCCGATTAGATCTCCTGGCGCTTGCCCGAGAACTTGGCTCGGAGGAACTTCTCAAGCAATTCCTTCCAGAGCATCCGATCAACCATCAATCCGCACTGATGGGTTTTGAATCCGAGGGGCGAAAATTATGAAATTCCTTTTGTACTGAGGAATTACCAGACTCCCGTGATTCGCACGTAGGAATTAGCCTACTGAACTGCCTCAGGCTTGGCATTCATCGCGACACGCCAACGTTTTCGAGAGCGCGGTCCGGCGTCATCCCGCCGTTGGAACTGGACCGATTGCTTAGGAATTCCCCTGCCCGACGAGCCCCGCTTCTATAGCGAGCGCCTTGGGACAACGCGGTCGCGGTGGTGCAAACTCAAACATCGTGTTGAATAGATACTCGAAAGTCTGAACGATGGCACCCCACGAGCGCGTCACCCACGTGATCGCTCGGGCGGTATCTCGCCCGTGCGGACATCGCCTGTCATCGGACAACGGGGTTTTTACAGGGCGAAGCCCGCATCATTACCAACGGGAAGTCTGAAACCTCGTGAGGGCAAGTATATACTTGACTCACCAGCCATAACTACGCTATCCTTTGTTCATGGACGCGAACATCCCGACCACGCTTCACGAAGCGATTACGTACTTCT
>Ga0187872_10000143_pt1 | contig 88122 bp, 65 predicted proteins | sample June2016WEW_16_4_FD_132973 | JGI IMG/M metagenome (GOLD analysis project Ga0187872, IMG submission 132973) | Peatland microbial communities from SPRUCE experiment site at the Marcell Experimental Forest, Minnesota, USA - June2016WEW_16_40 | ecosystem: Environmental > Terrestrial > Soil >... | reverse complement strand
TGACTACTGACTACTGACTACTGACTACCGGCAACTGCTTCTCACTTCCGGTGCGTGGTCTGGCTGCCCATGGCGTACTCGGTGAGCGGTCCAAATTTCCTCTTCTCAGCGTACAGCCGCCAGCGCCGGAACACGATACGCAGACTGGCCATCACGGGGATGGAGAGATAGACACCCAGAATGCCTGCGACCTCGGCTCCAGCCATCACCCCAAAAATGGCAGCCAGAGGATGCAGTTCCATGCTCTCCCCCATGATGCGGGGCGCGGAGACATAATCCTGAATCATGCGCCAGACGATGAGGAAGATGATCAGTCCCACCCAGTAGTGGTAATTGGTCAGTAGCGCAACGCACACGATGATGAGTCCGGCGGCCAGCGGGCCGACCACCGGGATGAATTCGAGCAATCCGCCCATCAGGCCCAGCACCAGGAAATAGTTGACCCCCATCAGCCAGAGAACGATGGAATAAACCACCAGGCTCAACCCTGCCAGAGTGAGTTGGGCGCGAATGAAATGGGCCAGCATGCGGTTGAGATCGTTCAGCACATTTTCCAGAAACTCGCGCTGCGGCCGCGACTGGATGGTGGAGAGCAGGACATCGCTGAAAGCGCGGCCGTCCTTCAGGAAAAAGATCGACAACAAAGGTACAACAAACAACAGCCAGGCTTGCTTGGCGACGTCGGCAACCCTTAGCCCGATGCGCTGGGCGAGTTGCTCGATGTCGTCGCGGTGGTTGGCCAGGAATGACTGCACCAGTTGCGAGCTCTTTTCGCTCCAGCCGTGTTCCTGGCCGAGTTCCAGGGCGAGCTGGCCGGAACTGAGCTGAGTCAGCAGATCGGGCAGCTCATGGCCCAGGCGGGCGCCTTCCCGCGTTACCCTCGGACCCACGGCTACGAAAAACACGACGACCATGGCGAGCAGCAGAACGTAGATCACTGCGATGGCCCGGCTGCGTCCCCGCAGGAGCTTTTCCAGGTTGCTCACCAGGGGGCTCATCAGGTAGGCGAAGAAGATGGCGAAAAGAAACGCAATCAGCGTGGCGCGCGTTACATAGAGGAACCCCAGCCCCAGCGCGAACAGCAGCACCGTGACCAGAACCCGTGCCGTACGTGAGTCAGCCAGCAGCAATAAGTTTTCCAGGGTGTTCTCGATTCTGCCGCCCGAGGCAAAGCTAATCCCGGACCACCTCGATCTTATCGGCAGGAATCGTCACCCGCATGAGTTTGAACTGATCCTGAGCGTCGACCCAAAGGGCCCACTCAAAACTCTCCCCGGTCAGATTCACCCGCAGCAGTTCGCGCTCGGCGCCGCGGATCGTGACTTTCTCTTTTCCTACGAGTTCCATGCGGACGCTGGTCCAAGTATGGTCCTGGGGCACGAATACGCCGAACGCCTCCGAGCCCTGCTGACATTTCCAGTTGCCTCCCTCGGCATTGCAGGCGCCGGCTAGATAGCGCCAGACGAGCACTTCGCGGTGCACGAAGAAATTGTTGTCGAGGATGGATGTCTTGCCGGGCCAGTAGAGGGTATGTTCGGCGGGCTTCGTCGCCCCGGGGGTGGCAATCTTCTCGACCAGGAATTCATTGTCGACAGACGCGGTGAGGGATGCGCCGGAATCCTCGCTCCAGTCGTAACGGATCAACTCGCCGGCCGAAGTCATTTCCAACTCGCATTTCTGGACCGTTCCGGAACTGGCGGCTTCTTTGAGCTGCGCTTTGACGGTGCTGATGCCGTTTTGTTGCTCAATGCGGAAGGATTCGGTGATGACGCGCTGGCCCTTGATGTACACGCCGAACGAGCCGGAGTCGACCACCGGACTGGATGCGGGCTTGTTCTTCTTGTCACCGGCCCAGGCCACGAGGGAAAAACTCACCATCGCCAACACCAGCCAGCGCGTTCCTGATTGCTGCTTCACTCGGATTCTCCTTGTTCGCTGCGCATCACGATTTCCTTCAGGTGGAGCTTTTCCACAATCTCCGCTGCGATCGCGTCCACCTGTTTCCCCTCAGTATCGACTTGCAAAGATGCAGTCTTATAGAACGGGAGCCGGTTCTTGTGCAGCTCACGGAACTTGTTCGCGCTGGTCTGCAGCGGTCGCTTGGTATCCGGGTCCGACTGCTGGCAGCGCTGCCAAAGCTCTGGCAGCGGCGCATCCAAAAAAACGGTTCGGATGCCACTGGCCTGGATCGCCCTGTGATTTTGCTCCTGCGCGAACGTTCCGCCACCAAGCCCTACGATCCTGGCAACCCCGCCGCTCAACTCTTCGAGCACCTGTTGCAGCGCCGCCCGCTCGGCCAGCCGGAACTCGGCTTCTCCCGAGTCCCGGAAAATCTCAGCGATCGTCCGTCCTTCACGGCGTTCAATCCGGTCGTCGAGATCCTCAAAGACCGAATTCAGGCGCTGCCCGAGGGCGCGCCCCACGCTGGTCTTTCCGGCTCCCATGAAGCCAACCAGAAAAACCGCGTTCGGCGGAACACGCGCCGCCGTCTTGGAGGGCCGCTTGCGCCGCACACGAATGCGTTTCCGAGCGCCCACGTGCTGGACAGAACGCTTCTTCAAAAGTTAGCTTCCAACTGCGAGCTCCCAGCCACCCAGTTGTTTGGCTAGAAGCCAGGAGCTAGAAGCTGGACTAATCGTTATTTTGTAGCGCGTTTTCTGAGGTGGATTTTACCACTGAAGCTGCGCAGCACCACGGTGGAAGACACAGCGGCTCGACCCATGGTACCCACGAAGGCACTTCCCTCCTTCACGATGAACGACGTGTGTTGCTTGGGCTGGAGAGGAATGTCATCGTGAACTTCGCCTTTCACCGAGCGCGCACTGACGTCGGCGGAGGTGTATTCCGGAACGGTGGCTTCAATGTCACCGCTGTGGCTGGTGAGACGGTAATCGCCGCCGCCGCCAAAGTCGCCGATGTAGTTGATGCCACCGCTGGTAGAAATCACCTGCACTAGCGGTCCGGTGACCCGGTTGAGAGTGATTGCACCGCTTAAGGAGTCTACTTCGACATGTCCCTCGATCACATTGGTGAGAGTCACGGGGCCGTTCAAGGTCTTCACGTGGACATGGGCGTCAGTGATGTCGCGGACATCGACGATGGCTGCCGATCCTTCAAGCGTCATATCTCCGTGCAGCCGCTCTGCACGGAGCGGACCCGTCATCGAATGCAGGGAGACGCTGGCATCGGCGGGCACCAGGATTTCGTAATCCACGTGTCCCGACTGCTCGTTCGCGCCCGGCAACAAGTGAGACTGGATGTCCACACGATTGCCCGTCTGGTTGCTGTCGATCTCGACTTTGTCGGAAGACAGCACGGCATTGACCGATACGGTATTGCCGGCGGAAGGTTTCACCGAAATGGATCCGTAGGGGTTGTTCACGGAAACAACCGCCCTGGCCCCCACGTTGAAGTGAAGTTCCTTGTGGGTTTCCGCGACTAGCGTTCCTGCCATCATGGCGCCGATTGCTGCCAGTCGGATTGTGCGCCCGCTCATAATGATTCCCCAAGCTCCTAGATTATGGCAGAGAACGGTCCAGGGCCAACTCAAAAAGCATGGCCTTTTGCTGATAGGCTGCCAACAACGAACGGTGAGCCTCCTCGTCGTTCGGGTTGGCGGCGACGTCGCTCTCCGCGTCCTGAATGTACTGGTTGGCGTGGCGGAGATTGTCTTCGTATTGTGCCCGGAGCGCGGGCGCCTCCTGCGAGATTTCCTGCAAGAGGTCGTCATCGGTCAGCCCCGCGGTGTCCAAGCCGGGCACGACCGCAGAAACCGCAGGCGGAACGGTATTCGTGGCGACTTGCACGGGCAAGGAACGCTGGCGAACGTAAATGCCGACCGTGATCAGCAAAGCGGCCGCCGCAGGGACTGCCCAGCGCGTCCATCCCCAGCGGCTCCCGAATGACGGGATAAGCGAACGGCCGGGACGCGGCGCCCGGATCAGTCCTTCCTGCCGCAAAGCGATTTCAATGGAATTCCACACCCGGGGACTGGGTTCATCCGAAGCGCGCAACTCGATCGCGGCGGACGCAATCCGGTTCAATTCCGTGACCAGAGCCGAGCAGTCCGGGCACGATTTCAGGTGAGCCTGCTGTTCGGCGCTGCCGCCATCTTCGATCTCCGCCAGGCTCGTTCGCAGCTCAATGCAATTCATACTGCTCTCCCCAAGCCCCTGCTGAATCAGTGTACTTCTGCTTCCACTCAGCTTGCAGCACTTACTCATCCGCCAAAGGTTGCTACCAGTCTTCGCTGGCTCGCTTCACCCTTGGCTCTGTCGTCGCCGTTTTCTCCGTGCTCAGGATTTTTCGGCCTTTCCGGCCCGATTCATCTTGAGCAGATCGCGCAGCTTCATTCGCGCTTTGTGCAACTGCGATTTGCTGTTGCCGATAGAACAGCCGACGATCTCGGCAATTTCATTATGTTCGTAACCTTCCACATCGTGCAGGACAAAGATCGTGCGGTAACCGGGAGGCAAGTCTTCCACTGCCCTCTGCAACTGCAGCCGATCAATGGATCCGGCCAACGCCAGGTCTTGCGTCCCAAAATCCTTCTTCGGCGAATCTTCTTCGGTTCCCTGCGTGGTCTCTTCCAGCGAAACGACCGGGAGGCCTTTCTTTCTTAGATGCATCAGCACCACATTCACTGACAGCCGGTGCAGCCAGGTCGAGAACGCCGATTCGCCGCGGAAGGTCCCGATCTTGCGGTAGAGCTGCAGGAAAGCTTCCTGTGTCAAATCCTCGGCTTCGGCGACGTTCGCAGTCATGCGCAAACATAGCGAGTAGACACGGCGCTTGTGCCTATCGTAGAGAGCCTGAAAGGCTTCCGCATCCCCCTGCTTGGCTCTTTCGATGGCATCGGCTTCGTTAAGCTCGTTGCCCGGTCGCTGTCGTTCTTGTGGCTCTCGGTCGGTCAAGTTGCCTTTTCCGGCCGCACTCCTACAGATGCGGCTAACTATCTTTACGTTGTATGGCTTGCGGGCCGTGGCATCAGCACGAAAGTAATATCCCTATTCACAATATCAGAGCCTTTCTACCGTTCTTGGGATCCCCCATCTCGCCGCTGTGCCGCCGGAAATCCTTTGCCCACTCAAGGTTGAACGCTTCGAGCATTCCCACTCGCACCGGATTCCGGATTTTGCGTCGCACTCTCCGAAAATTGGTAAATCCATTCCGGTCTAGCTGGCATGCGTGGCCGTCGTAATGGTCTCCAATCCGTGCCCGTGAGGGGACAGTTCCCGCTGCCGCAGCAGGAAAGCGAAGGTTAATCCTGAAAACCCCAGGATGGAAAAGATCCACATGCCCAAGTTGTAGCCACCGGGATTATCGACCCCAGCATGGCTGTAATCGTTGGCCCAGCCCACCATTAGATTGAAGCCAGCCAAGCCGATGTTCTGGATCATGGTCATCAGCCCGTACGCCGTTCCCAGTTTCGACTGGTCGACCAGATATGCCACTGACGGCCACATCACTGCGGGAATCAGAGAGAACGCGATCCCCATCATGGCCATGGTTGTCAGCAGGATTGGGGGCAGATGATGCGCCACAAATGCGAAGTGCCCGTCTGCCGAGGAAGGCAGGTAGACGGTGATGTAACTGGCCGATCGCATATAGGCCATCATCAGGTAGACCGGGATCAGCAACAGGGAACCGAGCATCATCAACAGTGCGCGCTTACCCAGTTTGTCCACGAAAAGCCCAAAAATCGGCGTGCCGAACATGGTGAACAGCGTTAGCATGCCCACCAGGTCGCCGCCAGCCTCACGAGTAACGTGGTGCGCATCCATGAAAAACTTGTAGGCAAAAGTCTCGAAAGGGAAGATGGCTGAATAGAACGTGATGCACAGCGCAACGATGTACCAGTAGGAGAGGCCAAAATCCTTGATGTCGCTGAAGACGACTTTGTCAGTCGCGCCCGCTGGGCCGACCTGATAGCGCTTCTCAGCGTAGACCTCAAGCAGCCAATAGAGGATCGCCCCGACCACACAAAGCGATCCGAAGCCAACTGAAATCAGGAGCGGGTTGCGCCAGTAGTTATAGGCAAATCCCGCCCAGGAAGGTGACTGCTGCGCCAACAGCGAGCCGAAGCGGGAAATCATGAGGTTGATGCCGAAGGCAAAGCTCAGTTCTTTCCCGCGGAACCATTTCGCGATGGCGGTGGTGACCGCGACGATAAGCGATTCGGCGCCAAGACCGAAGATCAGCCGACCTGCGGCCATGATGCCCAGGATGCCAGAGAGGCAGGTGATCCCAGCCCCGAGGAAGCACAATGTTCCGAAGATAAAGATGGCCTTGCGCGCGCCGATGCGGTCCACGACGTAGCCGCCGATCAGCACCATGAAGACGTTAGGAATGCTGTAAATGGCCTGAAGCAGTCCGATATTTGAATCAGAGAAACCCAGTTGTTTGGTCAGCAGGTCGGCGATGGGTGCGATGCAGTCGTAGACGTAATAATTGCCGAACATCGTCAGGCTGGCAAACATGAGCACCAGCCATCGAAACGACCGACTAGGTTCAGGACGAGTGGTTGCGTGCATTAGGGCCCTTTTGCGAGCAGATTGAACTCCGGGGAGTCACGAGCAAAGAAGATTAGCAGAGACAAGTAGTGGATACCAACTGCGTCGCTTGGCCGCTGTCGTGCTGAGCGCAGCGGTGAGGATCGCTTCGCTCTCCTCCCCGCTCCGCTCAGCATGACAAGCGTGCGAAATACTGCTCAGCTTCCCACATACCGCGCATACAAACTCCGCGCGACCGCCGTGTCGGTAGTGCCTTTGATGATGGCGCGGCCGTCGGGGAAGAGCGTCATCTCGTAGGGATCGTGCCAGAACTTCAGGACGAAGTCGTTGTGGCGAACCGTACCGTGGGGCTGCAGGCGGCGGTCCATTTCGGCGAAGTCGATGGGACGCTGGCGCTCGTGGATTTGTACCGAATTTTTGCCGCACAAGGTGATGTGCGGTCGTCCTTCGCCCGCCAGATGAACGAAATCGCGTTCGCCGCAAGCGCGGCAGCCGGGGCGGGGTTTGGCGGCCGAGATCTCGGCATGCTCGTTGGTCCAGACATCGAAGGAAAGCAGTGTCTGGCGCAGCGGCGGCGCAAGGGCAGCCTGCTTTTGGGTGGCGGAGCGCTTCAGCGCTGCGATTGCGTCTTCCTCTTGTACATGGGCTTTAGCCGCTGAGGTTGGCGCATCGACCAGCAGTTTGAGCGCTTCCGTCGCCGCGATTGACGCCACCAGGTTCGCGGCTGAATTCAGAATCCCGGAAGTCTCGCAGGTCTCGACCATCCCTCGCGGCGAATCCAGGAAAATGCAGGCCAGGCAGGCGGTTTGGCCCGGCAGAACGTTCAGGGTGACGGCATAGCTTCCTACTGCGGCCGAATAGACCCACGGCAGCGCGCGCTCGACGGCATAATCATTGATCAGGTAGCGGGTCTCGAAGTTGTCGGTGCCGTCGAGGATCAACTGCATTCCCTCCAGCAAGCCCTCAATGTTGGCCGGGACGAGATCGTCGACCTTGGGCTCAACCACGATCTGAGAATTGAAGGCGGCGATCTTGCGGGCCGCGGCGATGGCCTTGGGCAGGGATTCCGCCGCGTCTTTTTCGTCGAACAGCGACTGGCGCTGCAGGTTGCTCGTCTCAACGTAGTCGCGGTCAATGATGCGCAGTGTGCCCACGCCAGCGCGAGCCAGAAGACCGGCCAGGGCGGAACCGGTGGCGCCGCAGCCGACAATGGCCACCCGGGCTGCCGCCAGCTTCCGCTGGCCTTCTTCGCCGATGCCGCGGAACAAGATCTGGCGCGAATAACGGTCGTCTTCCCGAGGATAACGCTCCATGAGATCGCGGTCTGAAGAGCCGAACTGCGGTTCGCGTGCCAAAGAGGTCACCAGTTCCACACTCCAAAACCTTTATTATAAGTGACGGTTTTGCTGAGGATGAGCGCCGCTCGCCTGGAAGGACGTGATTGGTACAACAACGAGCAGGCGCTTACCATCAAAGTCAAGCAACCCCCGAACCCAAGGAAACCTTTGAGCAGAACGTACGCGCCATTACTGACCATCGTACTGCTGCTGTCGGCGACTTTGCAGTTGCCGGCCAGGGAATGGCGTATTCAGTCGCTCTCAGCCCTTGCCATGGGAGCTTCTCAAGCGGGCCACGGGTCAGCCACGGGGCAGGAACCGCAGGCGGCATCACCCGATGCGATCTCACGATATGAGGGGAAGGTGGTCCGAGCGATCCAGCTTCCCGGAGTCCAGGACCGTGACCGCGACCACCTGCTGCAATTGCTGGCGCAGAAGGCCGGGGAGCCGCTTGATCGCAATCGCGTTCGCGACAGCATGCGGGCGCTCTTTGCCACCGGACGGTTTGCCGACATTCAGGCAGAAGTCGTGCCATCCGGCGAGGGCGTCGTACTTACGTTCACGACATCGGCGAACTTCTTCGTGGGTGCGGTTGAGGTGGAAGGCGGCCCCACTCGACCCACCTCGAACCAGATCGTGAACGCCGCGAAGTTGCAGTTGGGAGAACGCTACACCCAGGACAAGCTGGACCGCGCCCTTGAGGGCATCCGGCGACTCATGCAAGAGAACGGTTACTACCGGGCGCGCGTCACCGCCGAGAGCACGTCGGATACGGCCACTCAACAGGTGAACATTTTGTTCCACATCACGCCCGGTGCACCGGCTCACGTGGGCGAGGTGAAAGTGACTGGCAGTTCGGGCCTTTCGTCCGGTGATGTGCAGAGCATCGCGCACATGGATAGCGGTAACCGCGTCACGGGCACTCTGGTCAGCAATTCACTCCAGCGCCTGCGCAAGAGATTTCAGAAGCAGAACCGCGCCCTGGCCCAGGTTTCCGTTGCCGAGCAGCAATACCACGCGGAAACCAACGCCGTCGATTTCACTTTCCAGATTGATCCCGGTCCGGTGGTGGTGATCTCGACGCAGGGATACCACGTCAGCCGTGGAGTTTTGAAGAAAGAAATTCCTGTCTACGAGGAGGACGCGGTTGACGATGACCTGCTGAATGAGGGTAAGGGGAACTTGCTCGATTACCTGCAGACGCGCGGCCATTTCGATGCCACGGTCGAAATCCGAAAGGAGTTTGATCCGAAGACCATGCGCGTGATTTATCAGATCAATCCCGGCCCGCTGCACAAGCTGGTGCTGGTGGAAATCAGCGGCAACAAGGAGTTTCTTGACACGGCGAAACTGCGCTCCTATCTGCAGGTTCAGGAAGCGAGCCGCTTCCTGAGCCATGGGCGCTTTAGCGCTGCTCTGCTCAACAGTGACGTGGCGACGCTGGAGGGCCTGTATCGCTCCAACGGGTTTCGCCAGGTACAGATCCAGACCAAAGTGGACGACGACTACCGGGGCGCGGCGAACCACCTGGTGGTGCACCTGCACATCGAGGAGGGCCCTCGGACGCGTGTGGGCGCGGTGCAGGTTGTGGGCAACGAGAATTTCACGACCGAGCAACTGCCCGAACTGAGCACGCAGCCGGGCCAGCCCTATTCCGAACTAGACTTGGCGAATGACCGGGAGCGGATCCTCAATTACTACTTCAACAACGGCTTCCCTAACGCCACACTGGACCTCACCACCGAGGCTTCTGCCAGCCAACCCAATCGGGAGGATGTCACCTTCACCATTCATGAAGGCGAGCGTTTCACCGTAAATCGGGTGATGGTGGCCGGAACCGAACACACCCGTGATTTCATCGTCGAGCGCGAAGTACAGGTGCGGGAGGGGCAACCGCTGAGCCAGCAAGGGATGCTCGATACCCAGACGCGGCTCTACAATCTGGGAATTTTCAATCAGGTGGATGCGGCAGTGCAGAATCCCGAGGGCACCGATCCGCAAAAGAATGTTCTGGTGCAAGTGGGAGAGGCCAAACGCTACACCTTTACTTACGGCCTGGGATTGGAATTCCAGACCGGCCAGCCCTCGGGGACAACAGCTCCGCAAGGTGCTACAGGAGTAAGTCCGAGGGTAGGCTTCGACGTAACCCGGCTGAACTTCCTGGGCAAGGATCAAACCCTGACGTTCCAGTCGCACGTTGGGCGATTGCAACAGCGTGGGCTGATCAGTTACACGACGCCCAAGCTGTTCGACAGCGACAAGTGGAAGCTGGTCTACACGATCTTCTACGACAACAGTCTGGACGTGGCCACCTTCACCTCGCAGCGGCTGGAAGGAAAGATCGACCTGCGGCAACAGATCGGAAACCCGGGAACCGAGCCGGGGTCGCGGCCCGGACCGAGTTCGATCAGCTACCGCTTTGAATTTCGGAGGGTGAAGGCCAGCAATTTCGCCAGCGGTTTTGATCCAAACCTGATCCCGCTGGCATCGGCGCCGGCAAGAGTGGGCGGACCGGGTTTCACGTTCATCCGCGACAAGCGCGATAATCCGCTGGAAAGCACCAAGGGTAACTACTTCACTCTCGATGGGTTCGCCGCTTCAAAGTATTTTGGATCGCAGGCCGATTTCGGCAGGGTTCTGGCGCAGAATTCGACTTACCAGGCATTTGGAGGCGAGGGCAAGGCTGGGCACCAGTTTGTCTTCGCGCGCTCCACTACGATTGGCTTACAACAACTCGTGAACGGGACCAGAATCCTGCCTCCGGGTGCCTGCCTGCCCACCGCGACCGTCGCGGATCCCTGCCAGAGCATCTCTCTGGTTCCGCTGCCCGAACTTTTCTTCTCCGGCGGCGGCAACTCTCATCGCGGATTCGGGTTAAATCAGGCAGGACCTCGCGACCCCGATTCCGGCTTCCCCGTCGGCGGCACAGCGCTGTTTGTTAATAATCTCGAGCTGCGCTTTCCTCCGACGACTTTGCCCTATCTGGGAGAAAGCTTTGGCTTTGCCATTTTTCACGATATGGGGAACGTCTTCACCGCTCCGCACGACATGCTGAAGGGATTGATGCGCTGGCATCAGCCCGATCCGCAGCAGTGCTTGTCCGGTGGTACAACGAACCAACAGTGCTACACCTACTTCAATAACTCCGGGTATGATTACACTTCGCATGCGGTTGGAGTCGGGGTGCGTTACAAGACCCCGATCGGGCCCTTGCGTTTTGACTTTGGATATAATCTGAACCCGACCAGCTACTTCCAGGTGTTTACGTATCCGGCCCTGTTCGGGCTGGGCACGACGAATGTTCTGGAGACCCAGCGTCTGCACCATTTCAACATGTTTTTCAGCATAGGCCAGCCGTTCTGATGACAGGAATCTTCACCAAGAATCGGGTTACGATTGCCGCCCTCGCGGTTCTGCTGGCCGCCTTTTCGGGGTCAAAGACAGCGCAGGCGGAGGTGGTTGACCGCATCGTGGCCACCGTAAACCGGCACGTCATCCTGCAGAGCGATTGGGACGAGGCGCTGCGTTACGAGGCGCTGCTCAACGGGCGCGCCCTCAGCCAGTTCACCGATGAGGACCGCCGCGCGGTCCTCGACCGCCTGATTGATCAGGAATTACTTTCCGAGCAGATGAAGTCTGCTTATTTCCAGCATGCCTCGGAGTCGGAGGCCGCCGCGCGCGTGGACGAGGCACGGAAACAGTATCCGGAAGCTGCTACCGACGCGGGCTGGCAGTCGCTCCTGGCCGGCTTCCGCTTGACGGAGAAGGATCTGATCGCGCACGTGCAGCAGCAGATCGACCTCATGCGCCTGGTGGATGCGCACCTGCGTCCCACCGTGCAGATCGATTCCAAATCCATCGAAGCGTATTACCAGGAGAAATTTGTCCCGCAGTTGAAGCAATCCGGCGCGGGGGAAGTTCCCCTGGCCGATGTCGCCGCCAAGATTCGTGAACTCCTCACCCAGGAAAAAGTCAGTGAACTGCTGGTTTCCTGGCTGCAGACCCTGCGTTCGGAAAGCAAGGTAAGCATGCCTGGGGTGACCGAATCTGGGGGCGAGGGAGTACAGGAGTAGTGAGCGAACCCGCCGCGAGATCCCGGCGCTGGTGGAAGTACGCATTGATTGTGGGCGGAGCCGGTCTGCTCGCTCTGATGGCCGGGTTGTGGTACACCACCACGGATTCCTTTCAAACCTATGCGCGCCGCCGTCTGGTCTCCGAACTGGAGCGGATTACCGGCGGCCGTGCCCAAATCGGCAGCTTCCACATCGTTCCCTTCCACATGCAAGTCGAAGTGCGCGACATCACTGTCCACGGGACGGAGGCCCCGGCTGACGCACCGCTGCTTCATGCCGACCATCTGTTTGCCCAGATCAAAGTCATTTCATTTCTGCGCACGGAATTTGGCTTCTACTCCCTGAGTCTCGAGCGTCCGGTGGTCCACATTGCGATTGCCCCGGACGGCACAACGAATATCCCCGGCACCAGGGTGTTGCGGTCGTCCTCGGAAAAAACTCCCATCGAACAGCTTTTCACACTTTCCATTGACCATCTGTCCGTGCGCAATGGTGAGCTCCTCTGGTCTGACCGGAAGATTCCTCTGGATTTTGCTGTGGATGACGCCGGTCTGCAAATGGATTATTCCTACCTGCGGGGCCGCTACGAGAGTCATCTCCAACTGGGCAAAGTAGATACTGTGGTCGCCGACTTCCGCCCATTTTCCTGGATGACTACAGCCGAGATCAGCCTCGGGCCTAGCTTCGCCGAAATCAAGTCGCTCCAGTGGAGCTCGGGCCGGTCGCGTGTGGAAGCAAACGGACGCGTCAGCGATTTTCGCAACCCGCACGTGGATGGAAAGTACGATGCTCGGATTGATCTCGGCGAGGCGGCCGCGATCGCCCGTCAGCAGGATCTGCGCGCGGGCGTCGCCGAGTTCGAAGGCAACGGCCGCTGGTCGCTGGATGAGTTTGCGGCTACGGGCTCTATGGCGCTGAGCGACCTTAGCTGGAAGGATGTGCAGTTTGTGCTCAAGAAGGCCAGCGCCACCACCGATTATTCGGTAACGGATCAACAAATCAAGCTGTCGAAACTGCAGGGCAAGCTACTGGGCGGAGGCTTCGCCGGCGATGTGCAGGTGGATAACTGGTTGCACAGTCTTCCGGTTTCGCCGTCGGGCCAGACGAAGAAGGGTGGGGAAGACATTCCCGTGATTACGGCTGCACGGCCTGCAACCAAGAAAGGCGAAAAGGAAAAGCTGCCAGGCGTGCAGATCGGCGCGGTGCATCTGCGTCTGCATGATGTCTCGGCCGGAGAGACCACGGCCGCCTTGGATGTACCCGAGCATCGGCTGGGCCGTTTTCACCCGGCGGGGTTGATGGCAGGTGCGGTGGATGCCGTCTGGAGAGGTTCGCCCAAAGATGCTGAGGTGGCGTTTGCCATCGATATGAACCCGCCGCCGAACGCGGCCCCGGGCGAGTTACCGCTGACGGCTCATGCCCAGGGGCGGTATCTTGCCGGTCCTCAGGTAGTGGAACTTGCGCAATTCAGCCTGTCCACGCCGTCATCACGCATTCAGGCTGCGGGGACACTTTCGCCTTCTTCCGCTCTGCATCTTTCGGTTTCGACGTCCAATCTTGAGGAATGGCGTCCGCTGGTCACGGCACTGGGAGGGCCTACCAACGTGCCTTTCCGCGTGGATGGCATGGCCACGTTCAATGGTTCGGCTGGAGGCACTCTCTCTAACCCGACGCTGGCCGGGACCGTGGTCGCACAGGATTTCGAATTCACGGTGCCTGCGACCTCGCGCACACCCGAGCAACAGGTTCATTGGGATTCCCTGGCGGCCAGCATCCAGTTCTCCCCGTATGAGGGTAACCTCCGGGGCGGCACGCTGCGGCGTGGCGATACCAGCGCCGACTTCGACGTCAGCGCCAGCCTGCAGCGGGGACAGTTCACCGCCGAAAGTCCCTATACGGCGCGGGTGAGTCTGCACAATGTGGACGTTGCCTCAACCGCCGCTTTGGCGGGCTTCGACTACCCGGTTTCAGGGAACGCAGATGTTTCCTTGCACGTCAGCGGAACCCGCGCCAATCCCGCAGTTCAGGGACACATCCACGCCACCACGGCTTCGGCCTACGAGGAGCCGATCGAGAACTTCGATGCCGACCTGCGCATCGCTGAAGGCGAGACGGCTCTCAACAACATTCGTCTCACGCACGGGGACGCGGATGTCAGCGGCAACGCCGCCTATACGCCGGCGACACGTGGGTTCCGGCTCGACCTGCGGGGAACGAATTTCGATCTGGCGCGCATTCGCCAGATCCATTTCGAACGCCTGCCCATCGAGGGCCGTGCCGATTTCACTCTGCAAGGTTCAGGAACGGTCGATGCGCCGAACCTCAATGCCGCGGTTCAGGTGCGTGGTCTGACGCTTGATCGCGAACTCTCCGGCGGGGTCGAACTGGAGGCTTTGACCCAAGGCGGCGAACTGCACCTCAAGGGACATTCCGAGTTTCCTCATGGCACGCTCTTTGTGGAAGGCAACGTCGGGATGCAGGGCGATTATCCCGCGAACATTTCCGTGCGCACGGATCACGTTGACCTCGACGCCCTGTGGCGCGCCTATCTGGGCCGGCAACTGACCGGGCATTCCGCAGTCGGCGGGACGCTGACCATGCAGGGGCCGTTACGCTATCCGCGACAATGGGCGCTGAACGGCGACGCGACTGATGTCTATGTGGAAGTGGAACACGCCAAGTTGCACAATCAGGGCCCGGTACGGTTCACCTATGTGCAGCAGGTCGCACACATCGAGCCGCTGCATATGATCGGCGAGGGAACAGACATCACCGGGCAAGGCTCCATCAGCTTCGCGGGCGCGCGTGCGCTCGATCTCACGGCCGACGGACAATTTGACCTCAGGTTGCTCACCAGCCTGGATCCCGACATCTCCTCCACGGGGCTGGTAAGCGTCCATATGACAGTGGGCGGGAGCCTGGATCAGCCGTTGCCCCACGGCAGCATCCAGGTGAAAAACGGAGCCCTCAACTATGCTGGGTTGCCAAGCGGGTTGAGCGAGATGAACGGCTCGCTGGCCTTTATGCGCGACCGTCTGCACATTGAGACCCTGACCGCCCGCACTGGCGGCGGCACGCTCGACCTGAAGGGCGACGCTACCAACTATAACCAGCAGCTCGCTTTCAATCTCACGGCTGTAGGCAAGGATGTGCGCTTGCGCTATCCGCCGGGCGTCAGCTCCACTGCCGACGGGGAATTGCACTGGGTGGGAACCGGTTCGAATTCGACCGTTTCGGGTAACATCCTGGTGACGAAGCTGGCGGTCACGCCGGGTTTTGATTTCGGATCCTATCTCGAACGCAGCCGTCAGTCGGCCGCGATCGCTCCAGCCAGCTCTCCGCTCTACAACGTGAAGCTTGATGTCGCCGTCCGCACCGCGCCTGAACTTCAAATGAAGACCGCGGTGGCGCGGCTCTCCGGCGACGCCGATCTTCGCCTGCGAGGCTCGGCGGCGCGCCCCAGTGTGCTTGGCCGGGCTGACATTCTTGAAGGGGACGCGACTTTCAACGGCATCAAGTTCCGCCTGGAGCGCGGCGACATCACCTTTGCCAACCCGGTCGCCATCGAGCCTCAGGTGAACCTCCAGGCCACGACTCACGTTCGCAACTATGATCTCGATATCACGGTTACCGGAACGGCCGACCATCTGGTGGTCAACTATCGCTCTGAACCGCCTTTGCCCAAGTCGGACATCATCGCTCTGCTCGCCCTGGGGCGCACCGGTGAGGAATCCGCGCAGTTGCAGCAGCAGCCCGGCCAACAGCCTTTCACCGATGAAGCAAGCGCCATGATCATCAATCAGGCGATCAACTCCACCGTGAGCACTCGCCTGCAAAAACTGTTCGGCGTCGGACGCATCAAGATTGATCCCCAGGGCCTGACCACAGAGACCAACCCCACGGCACGGGGGCCGCAAGTCACCATCGAGCAGCAGTTCGCCAACAACCTTTCCCTTACCTACAGCACCAACGTTTCGCAGAGTTCGGAGCAGATCATTCAGGCCGAGTACTATTTCACCCGCAACATTTCCGCAGTCGGCACGCGCGATCAGAACGGGGTGGTCAGCTTCGATGTTCGCGTTCGGCGCCGCAAGAAATAGAATAAGCGTTGGTGGAGGTGTTCAACGCCTTGACCCAGATGACTCCCGCTGCCGAACCTGCCATATACGTCACCTTGCGCCTGCGCATGGTTGACTCTCAAATTCGCGCACGCGGCATCGAGGACGAACGCGTGCTCAGCGCCATGTCGCGTGTTCCGCGCCACGAGTTCACCGCCGGGCGCTATCGCGATCAGGCCTATGAAGACTACCCTTTGCCGATCGGCGAAGGGCAGACGATCTCGCAGCCCTACATCGTGGCGTTGATGCTGGAGGCGCTGGCGCTCACTCCGTCCGATCGGGTTCTCGAGATCGGGACCGGCTCCGGCTATGTGACTGCGTTGCTCGCCGAACTGGCAGCGGAGGTGGTCTCGCTGGAGCGCTACGCCGTCCTTGCTGATGAGGCCCGAGGTTTGCTCGCCGACTTGGGGCACTCCAACGTGAAGGTGATTGTGGGCGACGGGACGTTTGGTTTTCCGCCAGGAGCGCCCTACGACGCGATCATCGTCTCTGCGGCAGGCCCCGAGGTGCCGCGCCCATTGCTGGCGCAGCTCGCCGAAAGCGGGCGCATGATTATCCCCGTCGGCTCCTTCGACTCGCAGCAATTGCAACTGATCCGCATGCACAACGGCCAGCCGCATACCCAGTGGCGGGAACTCTGCCGGTTTGTGCCTCTGGTGGCGGGCGGGGCGATTGGGTCTTAGGTGTTAGGTCTTAGGTTTTGGGCCTTAGGTCTCGGGGTTCGCATCAAGCCGCTGATCCCTGGGATGAGGAAGCGTGACGCCAAAGACCAAAACAGGAGACCCGGGACCCAAGGCCCAAGTCCCAAGACCTGACCTTGCATTTACAATCTACCGAGTGCCTGTCCTGCACAACTTGCGCGTGACCCTGGAGATGATCAAGTGGGAGCACTCCGTTTTCGCGCTTCCGTTTGCCCTGTGCGGGGCCATGCTGGCGGCGCGAGGACTGCCTACCGCGCATCAACTCATTTGGATCGTGGTTGCCATGGTTGCCGCTCGTTCGGCCGCGATGGCATTCAATCGCCTGGCCGACGCTTCCATTGATGCGGCCAACCCGCGCACCAGCGCGCGCGCCTTGCCTGCCGGTCATCTCAGCCCCGCTTTCGTGGCGACCTTCGTTGTGGTGTCGAGCGGCATCTTCGTTCTGGCCGCTGCCCAATTGAACCGCCTGGCACTGTGTCTGTCGCCAGTCGCGCTAGCGGTACTGTTGCTCTATTCCTATACGAAGCGCTTCACTCGCTGGTCGCATCTGGTGCTCGGCTTCGCGCTGGGCATGGCTCCTGCCGCCGCGTGGATCGCGGTGCGCGGGTCGCTCGACGCTCGGATTCTGCTGCTCACTGCCGCGGTCACGTTCTGGGTGGGAGGCTTCGACGTCCTCTACGCCTGCCAGGATTTCGATTTTGACCGGCAAACCGGCCTGCATTCCATCCCACGCCATTTGGGCATTCCTGCGGCTTTGTGGATCGCGCGCAGCTTTCACCTGGTGATGGTGGGCCTCCTCGTCGCCTTGCTGATCGTCTTTGCCATGGGGAAGTTGGCGGCCTGCGGCATTCTGGTGGTGATTCTGCTTCTGCTCTATGAGCATTCCCTGGTTAAGCCCAACGATTTGTCGAAGCTCAATGCTGCGTTCTTCACCATGAACGGGGTTATTTCCGTGCTGTTTTTCTTTTTTGTTGCAGGAGATTTGCTGCTGCGGAAATGAGTGGTCGCGGTGGTGTCTCAGTTTGCGGGTACAACCATGTGGGGACAGCCGCCCCCGGCTGTCCGTCGAGCGAAGCTCGACAGCTTCAGGGCGCTATCCTGTTCCCGCGTCTCATGGCATAATCGCTGACACATTTGGGGGTCATTATGCTCCGTGCGATCTGCGCTCTTTTGTTGCTCGTAACTCTTTCCTCAGCCCAGCAGTCCGCTCCGGCACCCGCTCCGGGCAGTCCAGGCGACCTTGTTGAGCAGGGACAGAAGCTCAGCCGCGAGGGCAAGCAGGACGAGGCTCTTGCCCTTTTTCGCCAGGCGCTTGACAAGGATTCCAGTCTGTACGAGGCGCATCTCGCCGCGGGCGCGGCGCTTGATCTCAAGGGCGACTACGCGCGGGCGCAGGAGCACTTCACCAAGGCGATTGAGGTCGCTCCAGCAGATTCGAAGCAGCAGGCGCTGCGCGCGCTCGCGTTCTCCTACACATTCGCGGGCAATGCCGATAAGGCAGCGGAGGCGGAGACAAGAGTTTTCAATGCACGTCTCGCTAAGAACGACCTGGTGGGCGCGGCGGAAACTTGCAACGAACTCGCCCGCATCTATCTTGAATTGGGCGACGTCGACCACGCCTACAAGTGGTACAAGATGGGATACGAGACGGTATCGCGCAAGCCCGATCTGAGCGAGGCCGACAGAAATCTCTTCCTCTTCCGCTGGGAGAGTGCCCAGGCGCGCGTCGCCGCCCGCCGCGGCCAAGCCGACGAGGCGCGCCAACACGTGGCTGCTGCCAAAGCCGCTCTCGACAAGGCGAATAACCCGGACCAGTCACGCTTCTATCCCTATCTCACCGGCTATGTTGCTTTCTATACCGGAGACTATAAGACGGCGATTGCCGAACTGCAGAAAGCCGACCAGCACGATCCGTTTATTTTGGTCTTGCTGGTCCAGGCTTATGAGAAATCCGGCGACGCGGCCCAAGCGAAGGATTATTACCGCAAAGTTCTCGAGATCAACACCCACAATCCCACCAACGCCTTCGCCCGGCCGCTGGCCAGGAAAAAACTCGAAGGCAGAGCCTGAAGCGCGGTTGGAATCATGTTGCTGAGCCTACACGAGGGGAAAGTTCAGGGAGGGGGCGTTCGAATTTCTCGGATGACTTCTTTGCGCCCTTTGCGATGCCTTCGCGTACTTCGCGGTTTCAGATCTTTTACCGCAAAGCCCGCGAAGAATGGCCGCGAAGTCCGCAAAGCAGGGGGCACCGCCCGCAATAGACTGCATGCGGTATCATGAAAATGATGTCAGCGACGCATCCTTTTCAGACCGATGATCCTCGCCTCGCGCCCATCCACGCCAAGGTCATGGCTGGAGTGCGGCTCGAGGCTGACGACGCTCTGGCTCTTTATCGCACGGGCGACATTCTCGCTGTCGGCTGGATAGCGAACTCCGTGCGCGAGCGCTTGCACGGCGACAAGACATATTTCAACGTCAATCGCCACATCAACCCCACCAACCTGTGCGTCGCCGCCTGCCGCCTTTGTGCGTTTGGCCGCAAGAAAGACGCTCCCGGCGCCTACACCATGGCGCTCGAAGAAGCTTTCGAGACGGCGGCTTCCGGATATTCCGAGGCGGTCACGGAATTCCACATCGTGGGCGGACTTCATCCCGACCTGCCGTTTCAGTACTTTCTCGATCTCTGTGCCGGTCTGAAACAACGCTTCCCGCAAGTGCATCTCAAAGCCTTCACCATGGTCGAAATCGCCTATCTGGCGCGGCGTGCCAAGCTCTCGATCCGCGAGACGCTGGAGCAACTGAAAGCCTCAGGCGTGGATTCTCTGCCTGGAGGCGGCGCCGAGATTTTTGCCGACCGCGTGCGCCACATCATCTGCGACCATAAAATTGACGGCGACCAGTGGCTGGAAACGGCGCGGCTGGCTCATCAGATCGGTTTGAAATCAAACGCGACCATGCTCTACGGTCACGTCGAGAACGACGAAGACCGCGTCGATCACCTGCTCAGGCTGCGCGCCCTGCAGGACGAAACGGGCGGCTTCCAGACTTTCATTCCGCTGGCGTTTCATCCCGAGAACACGCCGCTGCAGCACCTGCCCAAGACCACCGGCATGCAGGACATCAAGCAAATCGCTGTCAGCCGGCTGGTGCTCGACAATTTCCCGCACATCAAGTCTTACTGGCAGATGATGACGCCGAAGATCGCGCAGATTTCGCTGCGCTTCGGCGCCGACGACATGGATGGCACGGTGATCGAAGAGAAGATTTACCACGACGCCGGCGCCACCACCCCGCAAGGCATGCGCCGCGAAGAACTGGAGCGCTTGATCCGCGAGGCGGGGCGCGAGCCTGTCGAACGTGACACGCTCTACCGTCCGGTCACAAGAACCGAGACTTCGGTCACGGTTGCGGTGTAGCGGTGAGCTTCCGTAGTTCTTCCACTGACGTGTTCAGCAGATTCCGCAATACTGCAACTTCAGCGCCGATTCCCGTTCGCAACGCAGGGTCCGCGTCAGGAGCAAACAGCGGCGAATGATTCGACGGCAGCATCGTTCCCGTGGCCTTGGCTTGGGCGAACTTCTCGGGATCGGCCCCTCCCAAACTGAAGTAGAAGCCCGGAACACCCTGCGCGACAAAAACCGAGAAATCCTCCGAGGGCGTGATCGGTTCTGCCGTGACGACGTTGTTCTTGCCCAGGGCGGCTTCGAGCGGTATGCGCAGGCGCTCGGCCAGCGCCGGATTGTTGTAGACCGAGTCTGTGCCCTCATAGCGGTCAATTAAAGGCTCGCGCGGAGCGCCGCCAGCCTCAGCCTCCGCCTTGGTGATGCGGGTGATGGCGGCGAGCACCTGCTTGCGCACATCCTGCTTGAAGGTTCGCACCGTCAAGCCCATCTCCGCCTGGTCGGGGATAATGTTGTTTTTCGTTCCGGCCTGGACATAGCCGACCGTCACTACCGCCATCTCGCCCGGGTTGACCTCGCGTGAAACGATGGTCTGCAGCGCCAGAATGGTCCGCGCTGCAATTACTACGGGGTCGATGGTCGTGTTCGGCTTCGCCCCATGCCCACCCTTGCCGTAGATCACGATGCGTATCGAGTCTGCATTCGTGTTGTAGGTTCCAGGAGTGATGGCCACCATCCCCGCGGGGAGTTCGTTGCCTACGTGCAAGGCCACGGCCACATCCGGCTTGGCGAAGCGCGTGAACAAGCCATCGCGAACCATGCCCTCCGCCCCGCCGATCGTCTCTTCCGCGGGCTGGCCAATTAACATCAGGGTTCCGTGCCACGTGTCCTTGCTGTGTGCCATGATCTCGGCGGTGCCGAGAAGCGCCGCCATGTGCAAATCGTGGCCGCAGGCGTGCATGACTGGAACATCGTGTCCGGCGTCGTCTTTCGTGCGCACCTTGCTGGAGTAGGGAAGTCCGGTTTTTTCTTCCACTGGCAGGGCATCGAGCTCGGTGCGCAGCATGATGGTGGGGCCCGGACCGTTCTTCAGAATGGCGACGACTCCGGTGCCACCGACATGCTGGGTTACGTCGTAGCCCGCGCTCCGCAGTCGCTCGGCCAGCTTGGCCGCCGTTTGTGTCTCGTGCGCCGAAAGTTCGGGATTCTGGTGCAGGTCGAGGTACAGCGCATGCGCGTCAGGGTAAACGGGTTCGATTTCCTTGGAAGTGGGAGCCTGGGCAAACGCCGCGGCGGTGAACAAAGCCAGCAATAAGAGTCTTGACCGGATCATGGTCCCGGATCATACATTCCGCGCTCTGCCGCCTGCAAACCAATTGCCAGGCAAGAATGTTGCCTTATGCCATCAATTCCGGAAAGGGACTGTCATTCTTGACAGTCCCCCAATTCTCCAGTTGCGTTTTTTTGACCGGGTGTACAATCGGCGTAGATAGCACTTGGTTGCGCACTTTGTAAAGCAAGGCCGAGGCGCTCATGAACGTCCACGTCAGTTACCGGGTTCAAAAAACTCCCAGCGTAGAAAAAGACATCCAGTACCAGATCGAGAAACTGCGCAAACGCCTGCAGGTCTTCCGTCCCGAACTGATTCACCTGAAGGGAGTTGTGGAAGAAGTCTCCGCCCGCGAGGGGACCAGTGTTTCGCTGAACCTGCGCTTACCTTCGGGCCAGCTGGCGGTGCAGACTTCCGCGCCGACCGCGGCCGCCGCGGTGAAGAGCGCATTTGAAGATCTGCTGGAGCAGGTCAACAAGCACAAGGAGATTTTGCGTTCGTCCCACAAATGGCAGCGCGGACGCCGGGGCGACAGTGCCCGCCCCGGTATCACGGTGTCCGAGGTTCCGTTCGAGCAGACGTTAGCGGCAGTCTACCCCCCGATGGTCTCTGCCGACGACATTCGGTCCTACGTGAACGTCAATCTGGCGCGCCTGGAGCGCTTTGTCGAGCGCGAAATCTACTTCCGCGAGGCGCTGGAGGCTGTGCCGCCCGACACGCTGATCAAGGATGAAGTGATTGATGAGACCATCGCTGCGGCTCTGGGCAATGGTCAGGAAAAGCCTGAGCGGCTGGCGCTTGAACCCTGGCTTTACCGGCTGGCCCTGCAGGCCCTCGACGAGCTTTCCCGCACCGATGAAAGCAATAGCAACGCGGTATGTCTGGAAGAATCCACGCGCCGCCGCAACGTCAAGGCCAGCGACGAAGCCGAGCTGCAATTTCATCAGCCCGACGAATCCATCACCGGCGAGACGGTGATTCCTGACGCTCGCGTGGCTACGCCCGAACAGATCCTGGCTTCCGATGAGATGCTGCGCCTGATTGCATCCGCGCTGCGCGATGTGGGTTCCGGTCCGCGCGAGGCCTTCATCCTGCACGCCATCGAAGGCTTTACGGTTGACGAGATTACGGTGATTACCGGTCATCCGGCCGACCGCGTATTCCAGTTCATTTCTGCTGCGCGCGAGCACCTGCGCTCAGCACCGGGTCTGGCTGGAGAGTTCCGGGCCCGCCTCGCCCCGACCGGCGCCGCTTAGACGCAATTTCAATTTCTGGGGGATATCCATGAGTATTACTCGCGAACAAGTCCGAGAGTTGGCCGAATTTCAAGATGCACAATGCTCAGCTGTGAGCTTTTATTTCCAACCTTCCACACCCCGCAACAAGGCGCACAAAGAAGACACGATTCTGGTCAAAGACCTGGCCCGCGAAGCGGTGCGCAACCTGGAAACCAAGAGCAAGAAGGAGCCTGCCCGCGCCGACATTGAACGCATCCAGCGCCTGTCGGGAGAACTGCGCAGCAATGGCGCCCATGCCAAAGCCGTGTTCGCCTGCGCAGCACAAAATATTTGGCGGGAGTATGATTTGCCCGCCAGCCTGCCGGGCACACAACTTTTCGTAGACCGGCATTTTCATTTGAAGCCGCTGGCCCGGCTCGTGGGCGCATTTCCGCGGCTGGGCGTGGTGTTGGTGGACCGCCACCGGGCGCGCATTTTCGACCTTCGCCTCGGCGAGTTGACCGAGCGCGAAGGCCTGTTCCAGTCGCTTTCCCGCAAGGGGCGCAGCGATGGCTATGCCGGCTACGACGGCGGCCACGCCCAGCGACGGGTCGAGGACGAAGCGCGCCAGCATTTCAAGGCGGTCGCCGAAACGCTGAAGGAATCTCTGGAAAAAGGCGTATTCGAAAAGTGGATTCTCGGTTGTCAGGATGTTCACCGTTCGCAATTGGAGCCACAGCTGCACCCCTATGTGAGTCAGACCCTGCTGGGCCGCTTCCAGGCCGATATGACTCGCGTCACCGCCGATGAGATCCGCACTCGCGCCCAGCAGATCGTAGAGCAATGGCAAGCGGAGCGTTGCCGCGAACTGGTCAGCCAGGTCTTAAGCCAGGCGCGCAGCAACGGCCGCGGCGCTACCGGACTGCGCCGCGTACTGCGTTCGCTCGAAATGGGAGAAGTGCAGGCCCTGCTGATTGGCGAGAATCTTCAGGCGCACGCTGTGGAATGTTCCGGTTGCGACCACCTGGATGCGCATATCGTAAGCTTCTGCCCGGTCTGCGGCCGGACCACGCAGGAGATTGTAGACGTCGGCGAAGCGGTTCTCCCTTGGGCGATTCGCCGGGATATCGAGACCTTCTATGTGAAGGATGATCCGGAGTTCGACAAGGTCGGCAATATTGCGGCGCTGCTGCGCTTCCGGGCAGCCAACGTGCAGCCAATTACTTCCTCCGCCGCGGACGATCTGGCCAGAGCAGGGGCGGCGTATCCGGGACGTCTGCGAAGGTTTGCCAGCCGGTGAAAGCAGCGCGACGTCCCGGTACTTAACACGGTCTGGCAGACTGCGCTGACGTTCCATCCTCGATTTATACGAGCGTAGTGCCGCCGTGGGCGTTGGCTGGGGCGCCCGTGGATTCCTTCGTCCCTCACCCTGCCAAGCTGCCTGCACCCAGCAGCATTACATTCACCGACATGCCAAGTGTGACTTCGTCATCGGGCGTGCATCTTGAGCAGGCTCGCTGCTCCGGAACCAGTTCAAAAACGGACTTGAGGGCCGCGATGGAGAAGCCATAGAATAGGCCCGCTTTCAAATGACCGATCAGTCAGTCGGAAAGGGCGCCCCATGTCTGCCTATGATCTCCGCCGTACCGCCGCGAACTCCTCCCGCTTGTTCTGGATGATCTTCTCGGCCGCGTTATTGATCTCGCTGCTATTGTGCATGCCCGTGTTATCCCAAACGACCGCCAGTCAGGGCAGCATTCAGGGAACGGTGAGTGACCAGACCAACGCGGTTGTGACCGATGCGACTATCACGATCGCCTCTCGCACCACGGGACAGGTCGTTACCGTCAAGACATCCTCCGCGGGCACCTACAACTCCGGTGGGTTGCCCGTCGGCGACTACCAGGTGCGCGTGCAGGCCAAGGGATTCAAGACGGCGCAGCTCACTATAGCGGTGCAGATTGCGGTGACCTCCTCGGGCAACGTGAAGCTGGAAGTTGGCCAGGAGACCACCACGATCGATGTGCAGACTTCGGCAATCGTAGTCAACACCGAGCAATCCACGGTGCAGGGGGTGCTCAACGCCGAACAAATTGACAATATGCCGGTCAACGGGCGCAGCTTCCTCGACTTGGCGCAACTCGAACCCGGCGTCCAGATGCAGGATGGAGGAAACTTCGATCCCACCAAGGTCGGTTACAACTCGCTTTCCATCAATGGCGATTACGGCCGAACGCCACGCATCGAGGTAGATGGTCTCGACGTCAGCGACGAGACGGTGGGCACGACTACGCAAAACGTTGCGTTAAGTTCCATTCAGGAATTCAACATTGGCCGCTCTTCGTTCGATATTTCCTCGGAGATCACCGGCACCGGAACCGTCAATGTGGCGACCCGTTCTGGCACGAACGACTATCATGGCCAGGCTTTTTACCAGTTCCGTGACTACCGCGCCGGCTTCGCCAACCTTCCCGGCGGCATCTCTCCACAGTTTCAGCGCAACCAGTTCGGCGGCCGTTTCGCCGGCGCGATCATCAAGAACAAGCTGTTTTTCTTCATCGATTCGGAGCGGCTCAAGCAGGATACGGCTTATGACGTGGTCGTGGGGCCTCCCTTCCAGGCCTTGACCCAGGGCCTTGACTCTCCCTTCAAGACCTCGCAGGCTAGCGGCCGGCTGGATTGGCAAGCCACGGATAAAATCCGCGTGTTTTACAAATTTGCCTACGACTGGAACTACTCGACGAATTCGGCCGGCTACGGATTCTCGCTTTACGCCAACCGCGACTACACACCGACACATGCCGTCGGCATCGACATCAATGAGGGCAACTGGTCGCACACCATCCGCATGGGATTCTTCAAGTTCCACAACCAGATCATCGGCGCCACCAACGGCCAGCCTGCCAGCATCAATCCTTTTCCCTCAGTCGAAGTTGGTTTCAACGACGTCAGCCTGACCACGGGACCGAACAACCTGGCGCCGCAGCAGACCCTGCAGACCAACAAGCAGATCAAGTACGACGCCAGCCGCGTCTGGGGAGCGCACATCATTCGCTTTGGAGCCACGCTCAACGGCATCGTTACCGGCGGATTCGCCTCGTTCAACGGACTTGGGCCATTTCTGAATACCTATGTCAACGCGGCGGGTTTGTCGGCAGGCGTCCAGAATACGCCGTTCTATTCGTGCGGTCTTACCAATTTCGCTGGTTGCTCCACCAACATCGGCGATTATCCCTTGACCAGCGCCTTCATCGGCAATGGGCAAGGCTTCAGCGACGAGTTGCCAGCCTTCGGCTATCCCGCGGGTGGTTTGTTCGATGACCGGTTAGAAGCCTACGTTGGAGATTCCTGGAAGATCAAACCAAACCTTACGGTGAACTATGGGCTGCGCTACCTGCGCGACACCGGCCGCAGCGATGCTGATTTGGCGCCCATCCCCTGCTCGGCGGTGACGCAGTCAATTCTGCAGGCCGGCTATCCGGGCTGTACGGGCAACCTGCTGGATCAATGGGGGCCCGGGCTGAGCAACCGCGTTCGCCAGCCCAACCTCAACTTTGCTCCGCAGGTTGGATTTGCCTGGGATCCGTGGCACGACGGGAAAACCTCGATCCGCGGCGGCGGAGGCCTCTACTACGAAAACAACATTTTCGAAAATGTGTCTTATGATCGCGAAAACAAACTGGCGACAGGTCTGTTCAATCAGACTCCTTTCCTCTATTGCGACCCGAACGCTGCCGGCACCCCGGCCAACCCGTCGAATCCCTATTACCAGTCGCTGCCCTTCCCGATGCCCGGTGGCCCTCCGGTTACCTCCGTTGATGGCTATGATTTGGCCACTCAGGTTTGCTACTCGCCGCTAGGGCCGGCCGGCAGTTACGAGGGCGCAGCCAAAGCGATCGCCGATCTACAGGCCGAGTATGTGGCGGCAACCAACGCCGTTGGTACTAAGGGTCAGAATCCGAACTTTGTGGGCAACACTCTGACCCTTGGCTACCCCTACTACCCGAACTTCCGCACTGCCCGCTCTTACCAGATGAATCTTGGTTTTGAGCGCCAGATCGGCAAGGGGGGCGTGTTGAGCGTGGATTATTTGCGCAACATTGGCCTGCACTTTCAGGTTGGCATCGACGTGAACCACATTGGTGATTCCCGGTATTTGAATCTGGCGGCGGCGCAGAACGCCGTTACCAGTACGCTAGCGGCTTGTCAAGTTTCCACCATTGACCAGGCGATACAAGGTTGCCCAGGGCTGTATCCCGCGACTCCCACCACCCCGGCCGGACCCGCCAGCATCACCGATTTCGCCAACAACGGCTTGGACTCCGGGAACGTCTACAACGCGGGATACTCTGTTTACTATGCGTGGGGTGGACAGTTTAACCCCGATAGCGGCGCGGCTTTTGCTGGCGTGAACCCTAGTCTCGGCAACTTGAACATGAACTATCCTATGGGCCGCTCGGTTTACGACGGCTTGCAAAGCGAATACCGGTTGCAGGTCGCGGATCCTTTCCGCGGGGTTAAGAATCTCAACCTCCAACTCAACTACACGCTGTCCCGCTTCGAAAGCAATAACGGTTACGATCAGCACTTCACCACCAACGCATGGGACTACCGCAATCCCACGGCGTTCATGGGGCCGACGCTGCAGGATCGCACCCACCAGTTTAAATTCGGCGCCATCTTTGACTTTGCCCATCACGGGCCTCGCCTCAGCCTGATTGGCGGCTTTGCCTCACCCCAGCCTTCTGATCTGAGAATACCGGTGTATACGAGCACGGGAGAAATCTTCCGTTCCGACCTGACCGGAGATGGTACAACCGGCGACTTTCTAAACACCGCCAATGGCATCGGCCATCCGGGAACGTTCATGCGCTCGATTACTCCCAAGAACCTGGATGCTTACATCCAGAACTTCAACAACACCGTGGCTGGCACGCTCACGCCCGCGGGGCAAGCGTTGGTCAACGCTGCCTTGTTCAGGCCGGATCAACTGGTCTCCCTGGGGGCGGTAGTTCAGCCCATCCAGGTTCCGACCGGGAGCAATGCCGGGAATGGCTACTACAAGGATGTTGATACTGTTCTGAGCTGGCCTTTCAAGATTCGCGAAGGGATCTCCATTCTGCCTAGCATTTCGTTCTTCAACGTATTCAATTTTGTGAACTACGGAACTCTGGGCGGTTTGTTGGGAGGGCCCGGGGCCATCAATGGTACGCCGGCCGGGGTGAACGACGCGACAAACACGATCCGCATCGGCCGTGGCAGCGGCGTGTTTGCCGTCGGCGCTCCCCGGGAAGCAGAATTCGGCCTGCGCATCGATTTCTAGAACACAGAGTGTCAGACACAGCTGATTGCCCGAAGGAGGAATCGTGACTGTTTCGCGCCGTGATTTTGTGAAGACGTCAGTTCTCGGTGCTGTCGCCGCCGGAGTTGGCGGACCAGCGGCGCTCAGCGCTGCAACAGAACAGGCGTCTCCGGCGAGTTCCCCGAAGCGTCCGGTCATCATCTGCGCACACAACGGGCGTGCTTACATCGAGGCGGCCTACGATTTCCTCAAGGGCGGCGGCGATACGCTGGACGCCGCCATCCGAGTGGTCAAGGGCCCCGAGGACGATCCCAACGACGATTCCGTCGGCCTGGGCGGTTTGCCCAACGAAGACGGCGTGGTCGAACTCGATGCCTGTTGCATGCACGGGCCCACGCGGCGAGCCGGTTCCGTGGGGGCGGTTCGCAACATCAAGAACGTGTCGCTGGTGTCGAAGGCCGTGATGGAACACACCGGCCACGTCATGCTGGTCGGCGAAGGCGCGGAGCGGTTTGCGGTGGCTGTGGGATTTCCGCGTGAAAATCTGCTGACCGAACATTCGCGCAAGATCTGGCTGCTATGGAAGGAATTTCATTCGGATCGCGACTGGTGGGGGCCGGGCCTTGCCGATCCGCGCTGGCGTCCGCCGGCTCCGGAATCCAAGCCGCAATCCGAGTTGTGGCAGGATCGCATTGAGCAACTCCGGCAGCGCGCCGCCGATCTCGGCATTGAACCTGAGTTCCAACTCGCGGCTGTCCGCCGCGTGCTGTTTCCGCCTACCGGCACGATCCATTGTTCGGCGCTGAATGAGAAGGGAGAAATCTCCGGCGTCACCACGACCAGCGGTCTGGCCTTCAAACTGCCCGGCCGTTGCGGCGATTCGCCCATCATCGGCGCCGGATGCTATACCGACCAGGATGTAGGTTCGGCCGGCGCGACCGGCAGCGGGGAAGAAAACATCAAAGTCGCCGGCGCTCACGCCATTGTCGAGAACCTGCGCCACGGCATGTCTCCGCAGGAAGCGGGCATGGACGCGCTTAAGCGCATCGTGCGCAACTACAACGGCGACATGGACCGGCTGCGCTTCGTCTCCATGACCTACTACATCCTGCGCAAGGATGGAGCCTACGCCGGGGTTTCGCTCTGGCAAGGCGCCGAAGGACATCCGCACCGCTTTGTGGTGCACGACGGTACCGCCCGCTTTGAGCCTGCCGTCGGGTTGCTCAAAGGCGAGGCGCAGGAATGGCCGCCGTTCCCGCGCATTCCGGAAGAATTGAAGAAGGATTCGGAGTATCTGAAATAGGGGATTGCCCACGGGTTCAGCGCCATGCGCTGCACAGGCTATAATTGCGCGCACGCATGGCTCTGACCACGGGCACCAAACTCGGGCCGTATGAGATTGAATCACCCCTCGGCGCCGGGGGAATGGGTGAAGTGTATCGGGCGCGCGACGCGCGGCTGGGGCGCACTGTCGCGATCAAGATCCTGCCGGCGCATCTTTCTTCAAACGCCGAAGCCAAACAACGCTTAGAGCGCGAGGCTCGTGCCATCTCATCGTTGAATCATCCCAACATCTGCACGCTGTACGACGTCGGCCACCAGGATGGCGCCGATTTTCTGGTCATGGAGTATCTGGAGGGCGAGACGCTGGCCGACCGGCTGGCCAAAGGTCCGCTGCCGCCGGAGCAGGTATTGAAGTACGGCATTGAGATTTGTGAGGGATTGGAGAGAGCGCATCGCGGCGGGGTGACGCATCGTGATCTGAAGCCAGGCAACATCATGCTGACGAAAACCGGGGCGAAGCTGATGGACTTCGGCCTGGCGAAGGCGGCGACGGCGGGTGTGCCGCCGTCTTCCAGTTTGACGGCCACGCTTTCCGGTCCCTCGGCTGATCAGCCGCTGACGGCGCACGGCATGGTGGTGGGGACGTTCCAGTACATGTCGCCGGAGCAGGTGGAAGGAAAGGAAGCGGACGCACGCTCGGATATTTTCGCGCTGGGCGCGGTGCTGTATGAGATGGCGACGGGGAAGCGGGCGTTCACGGGGAAGACGCAGGCCAGCATCGTGGCGGCGATTCTGGCGTCGGAACCACAGCCGATCTCGGTGGTGCAGCCGATGTCGCCGCCGGCGCTGGATCGTGTTGTGAAAGTTTGCCTGGCGAAGGATCCAGACGAACGCTTCCAAACCGTTCACGATCTGAAGCTGCAGTTGAAGTGGATCGTGGAAGGCGGATCGCAGGCTGGCGTGCCCGCTCCCCTGGCAGCGCGCAGAAAGAGCCGCGAGCAGTGGGCTTGGGCCCTGGCGGGGCTGGCGCTGTTGGGTGCTGTAGCGCTGGGGTTCCTATACTGGCGGGTGCCGCGTCCCGAGGCGCGACCGGTGCGTTCCAGTATTCTTCCGCCAGAAAAGGCCACTTTTGCTTTTCTGGGACCCAACGGTTCCGCTGTGCTCTCGCCGGACGGGCGGAATGTCGCCTTTTCGGCCAGGCTGGAAGGCATCCAGCGGCTGTGGGTGCGTCCGTTGAATGACTTTGTCGCGCGTCCCCTGGCGGGTACAGAGGACGCTTACGGCGTGTTCTGGTCCGCCGACAGCCGCAACCTGGGATACTTCTCGCAAGGCAGGCTGAAGCGGGTGGCGGCGGCAGGAGGGCCGCCTTTGACTATCTGCGACGTAGAGCAGGCTAGGGGTGGGAGTTGGAGCAGTCAGGACGTGATCATTTTCGCCAAGTATCCGGGCGAGATTTATCGTGTCCCGGCGTCCGGGGGCGCGCCGCAAAAGCTCACCTCATTCGATCCAGCACGCCATGACACAACCCACCGCTGGCCGTATTTTCTTCCGGACGGAAACCACTTCCTTTACATGGCTTCGGTGTTCGGATCGGTCAACGAGGACAATGTTTTCGTTCTGGGTTCGCTGGACGGAAAGGTCAATCGCATCCTGTTTCATGGCAGCTCCAACATTGCCTACGGTGATGGGCATCTGGTCTATGCTGTCGACAAAACCCTGCTGGCACGTCCGTTTGATGCGGGAAAGCTGGAATTCACCGGAGACGCGGTCCCGGTCGCGGAGAGCGTGCAGTTCGATCCGATTTTCAGCGACGCTGTGTTCTCGGTTTCTGAAAATGGCGCGCTGCTCTACCAGACCGGCACTTCTTTCAGCGCGCGCACCGTGGCGCTGTTCAGCCCGGACGGCAAGGCGCTGCAGAGCGTAACCACAGGGGGCACGTACTTCCCCCGATTTTCTCCCGATGGCAAACGCCTCGCCTACACGTTGATTGACACCACCAATGGGAAAGCCGATGTCTGGATTCAGGACATCGCCACTGGCAGCCGCATCCGGCTGACCGTGGATCCGGTACGCAGCTATCGGCCGATATGGTCCCGCGATGGGTCGCAAGTGGCCTACTATTCCACGCGTTCCGGAAAGCCGACCGTGTATATCAAGGCGGCGAATGGGATGGGCGTGGAGCAGAGGCTCTGGGAGGGATCTGCAGCCATCGCCGTCTGTGATTGGACGCCGGACTCGAAGGCTCTGGTTTTGGAAGATCGTTCCGCAGCGACCGGAAGAACTGGTCTCAAGCTGCTTCCGTTGGATGGCAAAGAACCCACCCCTCTGCTCGACGCGCCGAATGCCAGCATATACTCCGCCGAGATTTCTGCGGATGGACGATGGATTGCCTACCAGTCTGACGAATCGGGCAAGTACGAAATTTACGTTTCGCCCTTCCCCAAGCCGGTGGGAAGGCTGCAGATTTCGCTGGCGGGTGGCAAAGAACCGCGCTGGCGGCACGACGGAAAAGTTCTCTACTATGTTACGCCCGACGGGAAACTAACAGCCGCCGAATTGAAGGAGTTGAATGGCTCGCTGCAGGTGGTGTCGCTTCGAACTTTGTTCCAAACAAAGATCAGCTGGTTCAACGACACCTACGATGTCTCTCCAGACGCAAGCAGGTTCGTAGTGGATTCGTTGTCAACCGATGAGACCCCAGCGCCGATCAGCCTGGTCCTGAACTGGGCGTCGGAATTAAGGAAATGACTTCCGGCCCGGCTGCTTACGAGAACCTCACCTTCACGTCCGGCCCCTTCTCCAGGTGGATGCTCTCCACGAAGCGCACTTTCCCCGTGCGGAGGGTCAGGATGACCGACGAGGTTCGCGTTCCTTCGCCGAAGAAACGCACGCCCCTCATCAACGCGCCGTCAGTAACGCCAGTGGCGGCGAAGATCAGCTGCTTGCCGGGGGCGAGGTCTTCAGCCTTATAGATGCGCTTCTTGTCCTTGATTCCCATGCGGGCGAGGCGCTCTTCCTGCTCAGGCTTCACCACCAGGCGCCCGAGCATGAACCCGTTAAGGCAGCGGATGGCAGCGGCCGTGATCACACCCTCGGGCGCGCCGCCTGAACCCATAACCGCGTGCACGCCCGTGCCGATGACTGCGGCGGCGATCCCGGCCGAAAGGTCGCCGTCGCCGATCAATCGAATGCGGGCTCCGGCGGCGCGAATGTCGGCAATCAGCTTTTCGTGCCGGGGGCGGTCGAGCACGATTACGACCAGATCCTCCACATCGCGCTCCAGACGCTTCGCGATGTTCTTCAGATTGTCGGCAACAGGAGCGTCGAGTTCGACCGCGTTCTTGCATGACGGGCCTACGACGATCTTTTCCATGTAACAGTCGGGCGCGTTGAGCAGGCCTCCTCGCTCGGAAGCGGCGAGCACGGTGATGGACCCGGGCGCACCGGTAGCGCACAGGTTTGTGCCCTCCAGCGGATCGACGGCAATGTCCACTTCCGGAACGTCGGAGCCGTCGGGAAATTCCGCGCCCACTCGTTCCCCGATGTAGAGCATGGGCGCCTCGTCACGTTCGCCCTCGCCGATCACTATGGTGCCGCGCATGGGGATGGAATCCATGATCTTTCGCATCGCTTCGGTCGCCACCTGGTCGCTCAACTTTCGTTCGCCTTGCCCCATAGTGCGGGCCGAGGCGATGGCGGCCACTTCCACCACCCGCAGGAAGCGTGGCGACAAATCGCTTTCAATGTTTTCACCGAAACTACGGGCCTTGCCTTCGGAACGAACATGAGTCCCCATGCACTATTCCCCCAAGGCGCGGTTACTCGGCGGGCGCGCCGGGTTGAGACTATAGCGCAATTTGACGATGAATGAAAAGAACCGTTTCGGTTCGTCGGAATCGCCGATACCATCGTCCGCGTCTTCCGTGGTATTCTCCTAGCCCTGATCCAGAACTCATCCTCCATGGCCGACCCTCGCCCGCTGACCTTTCTCTGTATCACGACCTACGAGAAAGGGCAGGAGTTCATGCGCGAGTGCAAGCGCCAGGGCTGCCGCGTGATTCTCCTGACGGCAGAGAAACTGCGCGATGCCGACTGGCCCCGCGAGAGCCTCCACGATACTTTCTATCTCCCGTCTGAAATTCCTCTTGCCGACATCGTGAAGGCGGTGACGCACCTTGCCCGCACGCGCAAGCTAGACCGCATTGTCGCGCTCGACGAGTACGACATGGAGACCGCCGCGACCCTGCGCGAACATCTGCGCATCCCGGGCATGGGCTTGACCACCATGCGCTATTTCCGCGACAAGCTGGCCATGCGCATGCGGGCGCTCGATCGCCACGTTCGCGTGCCGGACTTTGTGCCTGTCGTAAATCACGATGACATCCGCTACTACCTCGAGCACGTGCCCGGACCCTGGGTGCTCAAGCCGCGGCAGGAGGCGTCGGCAATCGGAATCAGGAAGATTCAGGTTGCGGAAGAGTTATGGCCGCTGCTCGAACAACTGGGCGACCGGCAGTCGTCATTCCTGCTGGAGAAGTTTGTCCCGGGCGAGGTCTATCACGTGGATTCGGTGGTGTCGGAGAATGAAGTCGTATTTGCCAACGTCAGCAAATACGGCAAGCCTCCCATGAACGTGGCCCATGGAGGAGTTTTTACGACCTTCACCGTGCTCCGGGGCGATGACGCCGATCGCGGATTGCGGGCGATCAATCACGATCTGATTGCGGCGCTGGGCCTGGTGCGTGGAGTCGCGCATGCGGAGTTTATCCAGGCGCATGCCGACGGGCATTTCTACTTTCTGGAATGCGCCGCGCGCGTGGGCGGAGCCTACATCAACGAGATGGTCGAGGCTGCGACCGGCATCAATCTGTGGCGCGAGTGGGCGCGCATCGAAATCGCCGGCGGCGACAGCAGCTATAAATTGCCACCGGCGCGCGAGGAGTATGCCGGAGTGATTCTTTCCCTGGCGCGGCAGGAAGATCCCGATACATCAGGCTACAACGATCCGGAAGTCTGCCTGCGGATCAGGCGCCATCATCACGCCGGGTTGGTGTTGCGGTCAGCCGATCCAGAACGGATTCCGGCGCTGCTCGCCGATTACGCGCGACGCTTCGCCGAAGAATTCCTCGCCGTCGAACCCCCGCGCGACAAGCCTACTGCTTAGGTTGTGTGGGGCGGGCATTCTTGCCCGCCCCGGCAGTTCACTGCCGCGTGCAGAGCGCGGGCGAGAGCGCCCGCGCCACACAAGTCAGAAGATGTACCTCATGCTCAGCTGAATCTGGCGCGGTGGTTTATCGCCGTAGCCATTCGCAGAGAGCACCTTTCCGAAGCTCCCTCCGCCATAGGGTTCGCCGCAGCTCTGTGAGGTGACGGGGCAATTAAAAACGTGCCCGGGAATGTCGAAATTTGGATGATTGAACAGGTTGAAGAAATCTCCCCGGAACATGAGACGGTGGTTTTCGGAGCGCAGCGCCATGCTCTTGGCCAAACCGAAATCAAGATTTGTGAATCCCGGGCCAGTGAGAATGTTCCTGCCCTCATTCCCGTATAAGAATGTTCCGCCGACCGCGCCCGCCGGAGGGTTCACGAAAGCGCACGGATTGAACCAGCTTTGCGGCACCTTCACCTGACTGGGCGCCGGGCAGCCAGCATTCGCCGCCACGGTTCCGGGTTCAAACGGATTGCCGACCAGGTCGGGCCGAGCCGGATTGCCAAACGCCGCGTCAGCGGACGAAGCCCCGCCAGCAAGAACCACGGTAAACGGCGATCCCGTCTGGGCGGTTACGATTCCGCTCGCCTGCCAGTTGCCCAGAATTCTTGCGCTCCACCCTGGACCATGGGCCCATAGCTTCTGCAGAGGCAGGTCATAGACGAAGCTGCCGATGAAGCGGTGCACGGCGTTGAAGTCGGATGGTCCGCGGTCCGCCGGCAGATAATACGAGTTCTGCGGCAAGCCGGAACCCACGCTGCCGCCAAAGACCGACGAAATGTCGTCAAAGGATTTGGAGTACGTGTACGCCAGTAGCAGCGACAGCCCGCTGCGGGTTCGCTTCTCGGAGCGTAGTTGCAACGAGTTGTACGAACTGGCCGCGTCCGATCCCACATAGAGGATCGAAGCAAACTGGGGGTAGGGGTACAGGCCGGTCGCGGGATCCTGCTGGTTCAAGTCAATCACGTCGCTCAGATGCGTCCCCTTCGACCCGACATAGGCCGCGTCCACCATCCAGTCGGGCAGCACCTCATATTGCAGGTCAGCGTTCCACTGCTGCATGTATCCGTTGCGGAACTTGGGCGAAATCATGTTGTCCTGCACCACGCCGGTGGGACCAGTCAAAACGTTCTGCACATTGCACAAGCCAAACGGAGGGCAGGTGCCGTTTTCAAAGAGCGACAGGTTGTAATAGGGCGGATTGGTCCGCGGAAAGACGTTGATCTGTCCAATCGCGGAATCGTAGAAAATGCCGTAGGCGGAACGGACCACCCAGCGCTCCGTCTTGAGCGGTCGCCAGGCGATGCCGATGCGGGGCCCAAAGTTGGTATAAGTTGGCGAGTACGTGGCCCGAGGAACTCCATCGGTGCCGGCCTGGATGAACGTGGCCGGCGTCGTGCACGGAAGCGGACACGGGACTAGATCCGGCACGCTGAAGCGGTTCAATGCTTCGACCGGCGGGCTGTCGTATTCATAACGCAGCCCAACATTGAGCAGGAAGCGCGGGACCACGTGGATGTCGTCCTGCACATACGAACTGACGCCGTGGCTGCGCAGGCTGTTGTACGTGTTGCCGCTGGCTGTGGTGGCCGCGTCGGGAACGCCCGCCAGTACCTGTGTGAGCTGGTAAAACCAGGTGTCACAACCTGGTTCGGAGCACGAGAAACTGATGGCCTGTGCCACGCTCTGGGCCGTGTCGCCCAGAAACAGCCACTCGCCCCGCGCCAGAAAGTCGAGATAGTCGTCAATCCGGACGTGGTGAACATCCACGCCCATCTTGAACTGATTCCGGCCCACCGTCCAGGCTACGTTATCGGCCACCTGAAGCGTGGTGTCGTGACGGTCCTGCGGATAATTGACCGGCTCGCCAATGCCGTCGAAACCTTGCACTTCGAGATCGGGATATCCCAGGTCCACCGGGTTCGTAAGAACATTGGGGAAACCCAGCGCCGCGTTATAGTCCGTGCCATGATTCTGCTGCAGCACGTTCGCGCGCATCCGGATGAATCCCAAACGCAACTCGTTGAGCAATTTGGAGTGGAACACTCGTGTCCATTCCAGTCCCGCGTTCTGACCATGATTCAGCGTGTAGCTGCCATAACCGGGCAGCGAGGTGAAAGCATTGACTGGATCGAAAGGGCTGAAAATATCGTTATCGACCAGCGAGTAGTGCGCCGACACGGTGTCGATCGCACTGAAATGCTGATCCAGCTTTGCCGAATAGTAATTCTCTGACTGGCGAATGACTGGAGCTGAGAGATACGTGTTCGAATCCGCAATGTCCGAACCGACATTGGCCTGCGGATACAGATCGAACACATTCTGCCCAGCTTGGCAGTATGACTTGGAGGCATTGGGGCAGCCGATGGCAAACAACATGTCTTGCAGCACCGTATTGCTCTTGCTCTCGACTGCCGCCCATTCATTGACCGAGGGCACGGTGGCTTCTCGAGTATTGGCCTGCCGCAGGCGCAGTCCCTCATAGGAGATGAAGAAGAAAGTCCGATCTTTGATAATCGGCCCGCCCAGCGTCCCGCCGAATTGATTGCGCTGCAGAGCAGGAATGTCTCCGCATGTACCGGGCACCGAATCGGCAGTGCAATCGGGGAAGTCGAAGTAATTCCTGGCATCCATGCTCCGGTTGCGGAAGTACTCGAACAGCGTGCCGTGGAACGCGTTGGTGCCGCTTTTCAGGACAACGTTGATCTGGGCGCCGCCGCCCCGGCCATACTCTGCCGAGTAATCGCTGGATTCAACCTTGAACTCCTGAATCGCATCCACCGAGGGCAGAGCCACGTATTGGTTGATGTAGGGATCGTTATTGTCGACACCGTCGAGCAGGAAATTGTTCGATTGCTCGCGGGCGCCGTTGACGCTGAGTGATCCGCCCTCGGTCGAGTTCTCCGACCCTTCGGCCGGCAGTTGGCTTCCCGGAACCAACAACGCGAAACTCAGGAAGTTCCGTGCGTTCAGCGGCAACTCCTGCACCAACCGATTGTTGACCACTTGGCCCAGGGTCGAGGTGTCGGTCTGGATCGCCGGAGGGGTGTCTTTGACTCTTACTTCCTCGGTCGCGGCGCCGATCACAAGTGCGAAATCAATTCGCACCGTCTGGTCCACATCCACGACGACATCGCTAAAGATGCTTTTCCGGAAGCCTGCACTTTCAGCCGTCACGCGATACCGGCCCGCCGGGAGCAACGCGACCGTGTAATCGCCATCGCCGTTGCTTTCCGCATCGCGGATGGCGTTGGTCGCCTCATTGACCACGGTGATTCGCGCCTTTGGAACAACCGCCCCGGATGGATCCGTGACGGTTCCTGTGATCGTCCCCGTGGGACCGCTGGCGAAGACAGTAGTAGTCAGAATAAGAACAAGTCCCAGCGACGAGAATAGCAACCAGCGACGAGCCATGTAGTTCTCCTCGAGAGATCGCCGTTCGGGATGAAATCCGGGCGATCGAAAACCCGCATTCCGGGATCTCATCATGGTCAGCAGGATTCCCCTCCCGTTCCAGGAACTGAGAATCTTACCGACACTAGATTGTTCTGGGCTTCTGAAAGCATATTGAAGCCGCGACGGGGCGGGTGTCAACCGCGCCTCGAGTTTCCTGCGATGACCGACTCCCTCCTCTGCTACTATTTGCCCATGAGCACAACGATTGGCGAACACCCCCTGTCAGAGCAGGTAACTCCCGAGCGTCCTGCTCCAGAACGCAAAGAGCCGACTTACGTGTTTACCGAGAAGCAGGTGGCCGAGAAAAGCGAAATTGCGCGCCGTTTCCTCGAGACCCGGGGGCGTCTCAACGCCAACGTAGAAAAGGCCAACAACTTCCTGGTAAAGCGCTTCTATAACCTCGATCACAACGCGTACCTGGAAGGCACGCTACCAGCTAAGACGAAGGAACTGATGGGACTGGTTGCCTCGGCGTGTCTGCGCTGTGACGATTGCATCGTCTACCACGCTATCCACGCCTACCGCTTGGGCGTGACCCGCGCCGAGCAGGAAGAGTCGCTCAACGTCGCTTTGGTGATCGGTGGCAGCATCGTCATCCCGCATCTGCGCCGTGCCTACGAGTTGCTGGAGGAGTTGTACGGCTGAAAATGTGGGGACAGCCGCCCCCGGCTGTCCGGCCGGGCGCAGCCCGGCAGTGCGAATAATCGGCGTCAATCCAGACTTAGCGCATCTTCGAATCGGGTGCGCCCTCGCCCCTTCTGACCAAACGTTCGCTGTCGAATTCTGGCCCGGATCCGTAGCCGAAATCCGAAAAGAATTCAGTGTAGTCTCCTAGAACGCGTCAATTCCCGTTACGCTCTGCGCGATGATCAGCGAGTGTATGTCGTGCGTGCCTTCGTAGGTCTTGACCGACTCCAGGTTCATCAGGTGGCGCATGACCGGGTAATCGTCGGCGATGCCGTTGGCGCCCAGAATGTCGCGCGACAGCCGTGCGCACTCCAGCGCCATCCAGACGTTGTTGCGCTTCGCCATCGAAATGTGCTGAGGTTCGACCTTGCCCGCATCCTTCAGCCGACCCACTTGCAGCACGAGCAGTTGCGCCTTTGTAATCTCGCTGATCATCCACGTGAGCTTGTCCTGCACCAGTTGATGGGAAGCGATCGGCTGATCACGCCATTGTTTGCGCAGCAGCGAATATTGCAGCGCGCAGTCGTAGCAAGCCATGGCGGCGCCGACGGCTCCCCACGCGATGCCGTAACGCGCTTGGTTCAGGCACATCAGCGGCGACTTCAGCCCGCCGCTCTTGGGCAGCACGTTCGACTCGGGCACGTGCACATCCTGCAGCGACAGTCCGGAGGTGACCGACGCCCGCAGCGACCACTTGCCGTGAATGTCGTCGGCGGTGAATCCGGGGCGGTCGGTCTCCACTAGAAATCCGCGGATGCGGTCGTTCTCGCTCTCGACCTTCGCCCAGATGATGGCCACGTCGGCGATCGAGCCGGAAGTGATCCACATCTTCTCGCCGTTGATCACGTATTCATTGCCGACTTTGCGCGCGCGGGTGCGCATGCCTCCGGGATTCGAACCAAAATCGGGCTCGGTCAGGCCGAAGCAGCCGAGCTTTCCGCCTTTCTGCATCGCGGGCAGCCATTTGTGTTTATGTTCTTCGCTGCCGAATTCGTAAATCGGGTACATGCACAACCCCGATTGCACGCTCACAAAACTGCGCACGCCCGAGTCTCCGCGCTCCAGTTCCTGGTTCATCAGTCCATACTCGACGTTGCCCATGCCCGCGCAGCCGTAGCCTTTGAGCGACGCGCCAAAGAAGCCCAGCTCGCCCATCGGCTTGACCAGTTCCCGCGGAAAGCGCCCGGCGCGGTTGCACTCCTCGATGATAGGAACGAGATTGTCTTCAATGAACTGGCGTGTCGTGTCGCGGACCAGCCGCTCCTCGTCCGTGAGCAGCGAGTCGAACTGCAAAAAGTCAACGCCGCGAAACTTGATAGCAGGCATGAGAGGTCTCCATGACTGTGAACTGGGCCCCAGACCCAGCAGAGTGAGCTGCCCACAGGCCGGCTGCGCGCCGCAGGGCAAACAAATGACGGTAGCAGGGGCAAGGGAGGGGGGTCAACGGGCATATCGCGCAAAGTCAATTTCCCTTTTCAATAACAGCTAGGAGTCGTTCGGTGTATCCTTGTCTGCTTCATCCAGAATCCGAGTCGTTCTTCCGCGAAGCGAAAAGTTCAAGCGAACGGCGAAGCTCCAGGAGGCATCATGACGTTCTTCATTCGGAACAAATTTGTTGCGGTTTGTACAGTCGCCATCGTTTTAATTTGGTCGGTAGACGCAGCCCACGCCCAAAAAGTCGTCGTGGACGCCGATCCTTCCCATGTGGCGAACACCTTTAGTCCCGTTCGCTCCCTCGGCGCGGCGATTGACCGACTGCGTACCGGGACTCCCGACAAATTGCTTCACGATCCGCTGCTGAAAGAAATCCTCGGCGCCGGATGGCAAACCGTGACGTATCGCCAGAACACCGAGCTCATGGTCGAGGCCTGGCACTGGAATCCGGCAGGGAAGTGGAGCAACCCCGAAAAACAGGAGGGCTACTTCGTCGGCAACGCCGAGCCCGCGGAGGAGATTCACAGTTCCTGGGCTTACCCGCTGCCGCATCGCGGATTCAGCCGCGGCGACGGCAACGGCTGGTCGCGGCTCACCGACGGCGATCCCAAGTCTTACTGGAAAAGCAATCCATACCTGACCAAGGCCTTCACCGGCGAGGACGACTCGCTGCACCCGCAATGGGTGATCATTGATCTGGGCAGCAAGATCGACGTCAATGCCATTCGCATCGCTTGGGCCGATCCCTACGCGAAGCGCTACGCGGTGCAGTTCTGGACTGGCGAGCTGGAGCCTTTCTACGACGGCACGACCAAAGGCACGTGGCAGACGTTCCCGCTGGGCAACATCACCGAAGGCAAGGGTGGCACGGTCACGCTGAAGCTCGTCTCCTGGACGATCCCGGTCCGCTGGCTCCGCATCTGGATGACCGAGTCCTCGAATACCTGCGACACTCACGGTTCATCGGACATTCGCAACTGCGTGGGCTACGCCATCAATGAACTCTACGCCGGGGCGCTCTCGGCTGACGGCTCTTTCAACGACTACGTCACACATTTCCCCAGCCGCCATCAGACCGTAACCTGGCCTTCCTCGGTCGACCCGTGGCATGCCGCTTCCGATCTCGACTACCGCCGGGGCGACCAGGTCGGTTTCGATTTCTTCTTCAACTGCGGCGTCACGCGCGGCCTGCCCACCATGGTGCCGATCGCGATGCTCTTTGCCACGCCCGAGGATGCGGCCAACGAAATTGCCTACCTCTACAAACGGCACTACCCCATCTCCTGGATCGAGATGGGGGAAGAAGCTGACGGCCAGCACATGCTGCCCGAAGACTACGCCGCTCTCTATATTCAATTTGCTGCGGCGATTCACAAACTGGTTCCCGAGGCCAAGCTAGGTGGCCCGCCGTTCGAAGGCACGCTCGGCGACGTTGAAGTCTGGCCCGACGCAAACGGAAAAGTCTCGTGGCTCGGCCGCTTCGTGGACTATCTGAAAACCCACGGCCGCCTCAGCGACTTCGCGTTCTTTTCTTTCGAGCATTACCCGTACCAGGACATGCCGACCTATTCCTGGGCTGATCTTTATCCCGAGCCGCGCTACGTCAGCCACATCATCGAAGTCTGGAAAGACAACGGCCTGCCGCCCAACATTCCGTTCTTCATGACGGAAGGCAACATCGGAGGCGGTGCGCCCCCATCGACCGTGAAGAGCGGCCTGTGGCTCGCTGACTACGTCGGCTCCATGATGGCCGCGGGCGCCGGCGCAACGTACTACTTCCACTACATGCCGTACCCGGGAGGGGTTGGAGGCTTCGGGAATTTCTTGATGATCGACGAGAACTATAAGGTGCTGGGCTACCCCCCGCAATACCTGGCGGCGCAGGTCATCACCAAGGAATGGGTGCAGCCGGTCGACGCTCCCCACAAGCAGTTCAAGGCCGCGAGCGATGTCGAAGATGCTGCCGGGAATGTGTTGGTCACCGCTTATGCAGTCGAGCGGCCGGACGGGCAGTGGTCAGTGATGTTGGTCAACCGCGACCAGTACAACGATCACGCCGTGAAAGTCGCATTCAACACAGGCAAGCAGGAGCGCCATTTCGCCGGACAAGTCGACCGCATCACTTTCGGCTCCAACGAATATCAGTGGCACGAGGAGGGAACGGGCGGGCATGCGGACCCCGACGGCCCGCCCTCGAAGTCAAAGGTAGACGGAGGCGCTGAAGCGCTCTACCAGCTTCCGAAAGCGTCGATTACCGTGCTGCGCGGCCACATCGTACCCTGAGCCGTCGGATGTCTGAAGCTTCCTCGTCCTTGTGGGCTCTGAGCTTTGGGATTCCGGCATCGAGCAGCGGCGCCAGGCGCTTGTCATCTGAGCAAGCGTTTCTTGCGCCCGGAAAGACCCGGGCGAGCCGCGCGAACCGGGGTCCCCATCGCGCCCGGTTTTGGCGTGATGGGGTGGGCGTTACGTCCCGCTCTTTGCGGCGCGACAATCGCGCGTTTGATTCTTTCCTATCAGCAAGACAGCCGCCCTAGCCTTACTGTAAAATCAAACCCGAAGGAAGCAAATCAAGACGCAGCCTCAGAGTCTTCCCGAGTGGATTCCGCGAGTTTCGGGCGAAGGTTTCAGAAACATCCCATCCACAATCGTCTGCGGTAATGACGACGCGGGTTACGCTGCGCAAATATTCGAGCCATCAGGAGACATGCAACTATGGCAATAGGGGCCAAGATCGCAAAGACAGCCGACCGCAAGAAGGTCATGGACACCACCAAGAGCACGGATTGCCCCAAGTGCGGCAAGCCCACGCGCATCGTCAAGCGCGTGAAGGACCGCGAACGCGGCATCCCCGGCGGGGTTTACATCTCCTGCTCGGTCTGCGAGTTCTTCGAAAAGCTGTAACGACGTAAGACCGGGTTTAGATCAGACTTGGTCTCGATCAGGGTTGGGCAGGGCACGGCTTCAGCCGTGCCGTCCAGCGAAACAAATGACGGCGGGCTTCAGCCCCTGAGGTCCGCTGATTACTCCAGCGCCAGCGCGATCCTCAGCGCTTCGTCCAACTCAGCGACCTTGGTGTAGGAGAGTGATCCCACAAACTGGGTGAGCTCGGACTTCCTCACACTCGCCAGATTGTCACACATGATCCAGTTCTCGTGCTTCAAGCCCTCGCCGGGACCGACGGCCACTTGACTCATCAACCCTTGGCCGCGAGTGAAGACTGGGGCACACACTACAGTCGAGAATCTGGAGTCCACCACCTCTTGCCGGCTCACGACCACGAAGCAGCGATACCGTTTGGGATCGTCGCCCGGCCGGAGGACGCGATAGATTTCTCCCCGTCTCATGGCATCGGCCTCGCTAGTCTTCGGGAGCCTGATACCCGGAGCACATCTTCGGCCTCGGCATTCATTTCATCGGCAAGTTTATTGAGAATTGCCAGGTCGCGGGCGCCGCGCTCTGCCTTCCTTCGCTCTCTTAAGTATTGACGAAGAACCTCCTCGATGAAGGCGGATCGCGACTGTTTCGAGCCGGCCAGGCGATCGATGCCGTTCAGCACGTCGGGCGACAGTGTGACAGATGTCTTCTCCTTCATACCACTATTATACCACCACAAGTAGTCTTGCGTTAGCGGCAGAACCTCTGTAAATCGGGCGGAGGCGGCGCAGGAATCACGTCGAACTCGCCCGGCCAGCCCGTGCATCCGTGGGCGGTGACGCTGCGAGTAACAATGCGTTCCATCTCGCGAGCCTTTGTCTTCGCTTCTTCCACTTGATTTGTTCCCAACTCCGCCTCGAGCGCCTGCAGGTCGCTCGCGACGCGGCGATTGCCGGCATCATTGCTCACCAGCATCCAGACATACGCCTCAAACTTGTCCAACCCTACGCCCTGACCGTCTCGCAGCAACTTCGCCAGTTGCTCTTGCGCCTGCGGCAGACCTTGCTGTGCTGCCTTGCGGAACCATGCCGCGGAAGCGGAATATTCCCGACGCTCGAGCTTGACTTGGCCCAGCAAATATTCGCCGAATGGGTCTCCATGATCGGCCGCGCTCTGCAAAAAAGCGCTCGCGTCGTTTAGATCCCAGCCGGGGATCGACCCGGCATAGATCATCCGGCCCGCCAGCCACTGTGCCAATGGGTCGTCTTGCTGTGCGGCCTTCTTGTACCAGCCAAGCGCTTCTTGCGCATTCACCGGCGTGGCGCGTCCGGTTTCAAACAGATATCCCAACACCACCTGCGCCGGAGCGAAGCCCAGTTCCGCAGAACGATGGAAGTACCCGATCGCATTCAGGTCGCTGCGCGTGACGCTGCTGCCCATCAGCGCGTCCATTCCTTTATCAAAAAGTTGGGGCGCGTTGAGGCCAGCCGTTACTGTCTGCCCATCGGCGGCGATGCAACCGAGAAAAAAGCAAATCACGCCAAGCGTTCGAGCGCGCATGGGTCCTCTCCTGAATCAGTCGATCGTTGGAGCAAATCGTTTAGATAAAACCATGGTGACCGCGCATGGGAGACAGGTCAACATCAATCGGGCCATGGTCCTGAGAAATAACGAACGCAAAAATAACGAACGCGGTAACAACGAAGGAAGAGATGAACAACTACTGTGAAATCTGCCCTAGAATCGCTCTCGCTTCCGCGGCCGGATCGGCAGCCTCGGTGATCGGCCTTCCAACCACGATGTGGCTGGCTCCCGAGGCCATCGCTTCTGCCGGAGTGACGATGCGGACCTGATCGCCGGCGCTTGTGCCCGCCGGACGCACGCCCGGGGTCACGATGGCGAAGTTGCCGCCCAGTTCCGAACGCAAGGTCGAGGCTTCGCGGGCCGAGGCGACCACGCCCTGGCAGCCATTGGCCAGCGCAATCGTGGCCAGGCGCACCACACTGTCTTCAACCGAGCCGCGAATGCCGATCTTGTCCAGATCGTAGGCGTCCAGGCTGGTGAGCACGGTGACGGCGAGCACCATCAGTCCCGGACGCACCTGTGCCGCGTCCACTGCCGCGCGCAGCATTTTGCCGCTGCCCGCCGCATGTACCGTCAGCATGCTTACGCCGAGATTGGCTGCTTCAGCCACCGCGCCGGCAACCGTATTGGGAATGTCGTGATATTTCAGGTCGAGAAAGACCCGTCGCCCGGAGGCCACCAGATCGTGCACCACTTGTGGCCCTTCAGCGGTGTAGAGCTGCATCCCGACTTTGTAGGTCAGCGCAGAGTCTCCCACCGCTGCCACAATCCTTTGTGCGGCAGCGGCGGTGGAAACATCCAGGGCGACGATCAACCGCTGGCGCGGGTCGCCGCCCAAGCTGGTAAGACCACCGTACGGGATGCGATTCGGCAAAGCCACCGGCATCCCGGCCAGTTTACGTCTTTTACGGGAGTTGCGCTAGGGGCGGGCGGTTATAAGCCACGGTCTGGAACGTGGGCTTGGATTTAGCCAGATTGCCCTGAGGAGGATTGACCAGATCCAGCCGTACGCGCTGCAGACCCATGGCGCGGAATTGCAGCGCCTGGGCAGCGCCATAAGAAACGTCAATGATACGGCCTGGAACGATAGGCCCACGGTCATTGACCCGGACCACTACCGACCGGCCATTGCGCAGGTTCGTGACCCGCACAAAGCTTCCCATAGGAAGCGTCAGGTGGGCTGCGGTCATGTCATACATATCGTAAAGCTCCCCGCTGGCGGTCGGTTTTCCGTGGAAATTCTCGCCGTACCAGGAGGCTGTCCCAACCTGATACGGTTTGGCCTTCCCGGCCTGCTTGCCAACCTCGGATTTGGTTTGGACTGAACTACTTGGAGCTGGTGTCGCCTCCGAGATGTTCGGTCCCTGAGCCGCTCCTAGGCTGGCGACCGTAAAGGCGAGCGCCAATCCCTGAGCCATACGTCTTCGCATTCAGTTCCCCTCGCATACTCAAAAGTGTCCTAGCCGAGCTGCACTGTTGGACGTGATTGTGAGATGCTATCGGCCTACCGCATGCGTGTCAAGGCGAATTGGACGGTCGAACGATAACCTCCTAGTAATATAGTTCTCACGTAACCTATTGGTAATTTAGCTAGATGCAGTGGATGACCTTTGTTTAAAGCTGGTTACGTATTGACTATATAGTAAATAATCCAGCCGAGCGGCCCAAGGTAGAATTTACAAGATCAATGCAATCAATGGCTTACGGTCGACGTAGCGGCAACTAACATGAAATCATAGAGTTACAGGTTGACTTGGAGGGCAGCACCGAAGATTTTTTCGCACTCGCGGGTCCGAAAGTAACTTCAGCGCCTGTCGATCTGGAATCCTAGCGTCCCGAGAAGGCGTATGATCGGCTCGATAGAAACGGAAGGGCATGGCCGAAAAACCACCCGTCGTATTGACCATCGCAGGCTTTGACCCCTCTTCCGGAGCGGGGGTAACAGCCGACATCAAGACTATCGCCGCCCACGCCTGCTATGGAGTGGCCTGCATAACGGCTATGACCGTGCAATCAACCTCCGGGGTGCGCCGGGTTGAGCCCGTCGATCCCGCCCTGCTCACCGACTCGCTGGAAGAACTGGCAGCCGACCTTGACATCGCCGCCGTTCACATCGGCATGCTGGGGTCGGGGAAGATCGTAAAGGCGCTAACCGACTTCCTCCTCGAAAAGCCAGCCCGTGAACCTGGCAGCCGCCTCGCCGACCGGCCCGGGAAGCGCCTCCGCAACATTGTGCTCGACCCCATCCTCAAATCGTCCTCCGGGGCTGACTTGCTGGATGCCGCGGGCACCCGGCTGATGATCGAACGCCTCATCCCTCTGGCCGACGTGATTACGCCCAACCTCGATGAAGCCGCCGTGCTCACCGGAATGAAGGTCAGCGAACTCGATGAAATGAAGGCCGCCGCGGCCAAACTTCACGAAATGGGAGCACCCGCCGTGGTCATCACCGGGGGCCACCTCGAAAAAGCGATTGATCTGTTGAGCTTCACCACGAAGAAGGGAATCGAACAGGAGGTCTTCAAAGCCGAGCGCCAGCGTTCCAACTCAACGCACGGCACCGGATGCGCGTTCGCTACCGCCATGGCCTGCCATCTGGCGCTCGACCGCGGCTTGGCCGAGGCTGCGCTGCTGGCGAAAACCTACGTCACCGCCGCGATCTCCTATGGGCATCCCCTCGGCCACGGAATCGGCCCCGTCCATCATCTCTACCGCATGAGCCAGCAACGTCGCGCCGCCGGAACCGGCGGCGAATCGTAACCGCTTCCGGAGCTGCATCCGTCACGCAACGCACCATGATAATCGCCCGGCGCTTCAACGCCAGGGGTGCTCACCACGAACGCCCAACGTAGACGTTGAACGTTCGTAGAGTCCCGTTCAAGTTTGGATTCCAGTAGTCCCGATAGCTGCCGTAATAGAAGAGCAGCCCTCCCTCAAACTTATGGGGAAAGACGTAATACGCCTTCGATTGCCCAATCCACTGCGGAACGATCACCTCCGAGATCTGGGTCGCGCTGAAGTTCAAGTTGCCCAGGGCAGCGGCGAACATGGTTGGGCTAAAGCAAGGCGGCGGTGCACCGATGTCGCAATTGCCTTGCGAAATCAAATACTCGTTGCCGAGCAGGGCTGCGTCATTCGGATTCAAATCGGTCCGGAAGCCACTGCGAGCGGAGTTATAGGTGAGCCTGAGATTCAGCCCCAGACGCTGTCTCAGCATGTAGTTGGTCTCTCCCCAATACGCCTGTGTGAGTTGCTTGTAGAGGACCGTGGGTTCCTCCACCACATATCCCACGCTGCTGTCGTTCTGAAATGCCATGTAGGTTGTCAGGTTGTTCTGCTGGTAGGAATATCCCAGGCCGACATTCCAGGCCGGCAAAACTCTCAACGTAGCCGTGGTTGTGTCAATGTAGAAGCGGTTGCGCCGCTCAAAATCAGGTGGCAGACCAGCGATGTCCGTGCCGAATCCCGGCCCTGCAGCAGCGCCGGGGGTGTTGGGGAGTGCAATCGAGCGAAAATCGTTCTGCGCGATGATGCTGAGGTCGTTGGCAAACACCAGCAACGAGGAAGGCGTAAACGTGAGGTCAGCAAAAATCCGGTTGTTGCTTTGCGGGACGATCAGGAAACCGGGGTCGTGCGTGCCTGTCCACTCGTAGCCGGCCCGCGCGCTCCACGGGCCGCGGTCGCGATAACGCAACGCCAGCCCGGCAGTATTGCTGGACGACGAAGGCACGACCGTCTGCAAGTCTGTATTGTCCATGGAGTAGACCTGCGGCCATAGCGAAGAATTCGAGCGCGTGATTCCGTTGCGCTGGTAGTGTGCCTCAACGTCGAAACCCTGACCTAATTCGTATTCCAGACGTAAGCCTTCCCAATGATTGTGATAGGACACATTGCCGAACATGCTGTAGTACGGCGTGAAATTGTTGACCAGATTCTGCTGATGGTAGTCGGCGGTCAGGCGCAGCCGGTTCGTCGGAACCCAGTTCAGGACCTCGTCTGAGCCGAACCCGTTCTGCGGGTAGCTGGTCAACACATCGCGAAGGCGCGAGTAGCTCAGGCTGCCGTTGAAGCTCAGCGTCGGGGAAGCCGCCCAGTTCAGGTTCAGGCTGTCGGTCTGCGACTGGCTGGGCGATGGGATATTGATCGGGTAGTTCCCCGCCGCGATGTCCATCGGAGCCGGTCCGTACGGCGGCGGATTGTTGACGGAACTTCCTTCGTTTTCCGGAGTAAACGGTCCGATAAACGTTGCGGTCGGAACAATCCGGTCATTGAAGCTGCTGTACTTGTGTTCGTAGGTAAGCCGCACTGGCCCCAAATCAGCGTGGGCTCCTCCGCCGATATTCCGGGTGGTGTAGTTCATTGACTGGAACTGGGATTGGTAATGGCATTGAGCACCGCAGGTGGTGTTCACGCCGCCTACGTAAACGGCTGGAGTGGTGTTCTCGTCCAAATAAGCGAGCTGACTTACACCGGCTCTTGCCTGCCAGTCTCCCTTCACGAACAGTTCGATGGGCAGCCTCGGCATCTTGACCTGAGCTTGCGCCTTGCCGAGCCGTCTCACCACTCCAAAAGTCGTGTGCGAAGGGATCAAATCCGTCGTGCTGTCCGGCGGAGTAGTGCTGCCGGGCGGCACATCCAGCACGGGAAATGCGTAGAAAGGATAGTGATCCTGTTGCTGCATGAAGCTGCGCAGGTCAAACCCGAGCCGTGCCCATTGGCCCGCGGTGAGCTGGGAGGCAGCCTGGTAGTCCTTGCTGCTCAGCACATTGCCCCGGGAGACGATGGTCACGTGGTTCAGCGATGACACGTATGCGGTTGCCGCATCGGCTCCTGCCGACTGTTCGAGCGTGTCGTACTCACCTACTCGTCCGCCAAAGCCGGTCTGGTCAACGAAGCGGTACGATCCCGGAACAATGGAGTACGACGCGTCGGTCTGGTTCGCTCCAGCTTCGGCCGGGTCCGTGCCTCCGGACAAATTCGCCGCCGACATCGGAGTCAGATATTGAGACATCATTCCCATTGCGCCGCCCGCCGCGCCAATGGCCAAACTCGGCGAGTGGGACGGAAGCAGCCGAATCGTCGCAGCACCAGCGCTTTGCCCGTGTAGAGCTGCCGCCGCCCTTAGGGGCTGGGGTTCACGCAGCTGCTGGTCGGACGGACCCTTGTCCACGAATCTGCTTCCACCGCTGGGAGTGGGTGTATCAGTGCCGTGAATCGATCCGTGACAATTCGTGCAGCGATCTGCCAGCGGCAGACCGGCTCCGTTGTGGTGCCCCGCGTGACACTGCAGACACAGTGCCGGCTCGCTCACCGTCAAAAGATTCGTGTTGGCTGAACCGTGAGGGGTGTGGCAATTCATGCAGTTTTCCGTCACCGGAGGATGCTGGTAGGCAAACGGTCCGCGATACTGCGCGTGGCAGCTCAGACAGAGTTGGTTCGTATTCGCCGTGCGCAGATTGTTGCCCGCGGCTCCTCCGTGCGGATCGTGGCAATCCGCGCAACTCATCTTGCCCTCGCGCAGCGGATGATGATAAGGCAGGCTCATCTGACCATGCTCACTCTGGTGACACCGGAGGCAAGCATCGTTTGCCTGCCAGCGCGGTTGCATCATCGCCTTGGCTTCCGGGACCATGCTCTCCACGTTGCCCACCCGGGCTGGAGTCACGACATCGGTGAACATTTCAACGCCCGGCTCCGTTTTGCCTCCCGCTTTGGTGTACGTGTGGGTCTGGTGGCAATCCGTGCATCGAACCTTGTTCGATGCGTGCGGTCCCGCGACCCAGTTGCGAATCTTTTCATCCCTGGCGTGACAGCTCAGGCACACACCGTTGGCATCGGTGGCCGAACGCTGTTTGAAGGAGATGATCTTGGAAACATCTCCTCCACCCTGCACGTGCAGGCTGCCAAGACCGTGGCACTGTTCGCATTCGACGCCCTGCTGGGCATGGAAAGCGTGCCGATAATCCTTGGCGATGTCGGCGTGGCACGTCGTGCACGTTTCGGTCCCGGCCGCGGTAGCGCCCGGAATCTGCACGTACTTCGCAAACGAGGAGATCGCATACTCAGACTTCTTGGCTGCACGCGATGGAAGGGTAACGACGGCAACCAAGGCAAGAACTAGGGATGCTGCAAGAACGGAATAATTCCGCATAAGATACCCTCCCTACGGATTCGTTTCGCCGAGCGACACGCTCCGTGGGTTCTAGGGAACGACAGCCGATGGAGTGGATCTGTCCGCAAAGACGGGAGCAGCATAGACCTACTAGGGGGCCTAGTCTGTGACACTGATCACATTGCCAGGTGGGAAGTCACGCCGCCAATAGCGGGGACGGGCCGTGACTGTCAAGAAAGGCAATTGCACAGCAGCGGAGGCGTGGAAGGTGTTGCGCAGCCTAGTTGCCGGAGGGTTTCTTCAGCAGGATTGCAGCTACAAATGAGGCGGTCGCCGCCAGCAGCCACTCCACGCGATAGAACTGAATGGCTTGCCAATCTACCAGGGTCTTGGCTGTGATCAGGCCAACCAGCAAGGCTCCCGCCACGCACCCCAATCCAATGACGAATGCGATCAGCGATGCCGTGGTAAGCCCGACCCAGCGTTGGATCTCGTGGAAGTGGAGGTAGTGAAGCCATGCGGGAGATTTGACCTTCCTCCACATCCGGCTCCAGGGGATGGTTGTGATCGCCGAGTGCGTCCAAGTAACGGCTTTGTCCCAGAGTTTTGCAACTGCGGCCGCGTCAGCCTTGGCGGTCGCACTCAAGGCGTTCGGCCTACGTCGTCCGCAGCAGTGACAGAAATGGGAGCCCAGCAGGAACTCCGTACCGCAATGAGCGCAAACCTCTGCCATCGCCGGAATGGACTCCTGAACCGTCGTGTCTCCGGCTGTCATGGTTGACGGTGGCCGCCAGAACTCCTGCTGCGTTTCCTGTACAAATCCCGACATGGCAACTAGTCTCTAGGTGAACTGCCCTGGGGCGTATATGGCACTCCGGGCACCAAACCTGTGTTGATTTCTAAATGGCTTCGAAACAAGCACTTACGCTCTCCGCCAAGCGGTCGATCGACATCGACGCGGGCAATAATTACTTGCGCCAGCGAGTAAAGATGAACCAGTTACGGAAGCCCGTAGACCTCCAAGCTTGCAACCATCCACTCTGACCCGCTCCGGGACGGCTCGGCATCAGGATTCACAAAAACCGCATCCCAATCCAGCGCCGCACGGCCCTGCCGAGCTCCATTCGGCCGACCTGCGCAGACTCCTCACGAGCCCTCCCGCAACCTGCCACGCAGATCCGGGTCAGTCTGTGGCTGCGCCGATTATAGGGGCCGACCGTCGTGCTGACTGTTAACGGCCGTGGCACGTGGCTGACGTTCTTGGTTCGGGGCTGATGCCGGGGTGTGCTGGCGCCATAACGCCGCACGTCCTCGGCACTTCGTTTAGACTAGAACGACCGAGTGGTGACGACCTACGCCGGACAAACCTGGATGAGGCTTGAGCGAAGCGCAGCACGGCTGGTGATGTTCTTGTTTCTGCTGAGCGCATCTGCCCTCACGGCTGCCGGACAGACGTCGGCTGATCCAGCCATGCCTCACGGCGCGCCGCATGATCCCCAGACCGATGCCGCCTTCGATCATTTCTACAATATGGAGTACGACCGGGCGATCTCGGAGTTCGAGAAGATTGTGGAAAAGCATCCCAACGATTGCTTCGCGGTCAACCATCTGCTGACCGTGATCCTGATGCGCAATCTCTACGAAACCGGTGGCATGAACACAGGCGAATATGCCAATGACAGTTTTATCGGTCACGCTCCCCGCCCGACCGATCCCAAGATCAAGAGCCGGATCAAGCAACTGGCAGCGCGGGCGGAAACTCTGGAGGAAGAGCAACTCAAGGCCAATCCTCAAGACGTTGACGCACTCTATTGCCGCGGCGTCAGCCGGGCGCAGTTCGCCGTCTATACCGGCCTGGTGGAGCGGGCCTGGTTCTCCGCTCTCCGCAACGCTGTTGGTGCCCGCCACGACCACGAGCGGGTGCTTGAACTTGATCCCGAATATCTGGACGCGAAGATGGTAGTGGGCACCCACAATTACGTGGTGGGCCACCTGCCTTGGACGGTGAAAGTCGCCGCTGCTCTGGCGGGATTGACCGGGTCGAAGGAAAAAGGCCTGGAGTATCTTCGTGAGGTGGCGAAGGGAGGCGTGGAGAATTCGGTAGACGCAAAGGTGATCCTCAGCTTGTTCCTGCGCCGCGAACAGCAGTATGACGAAGCCCTCGGCTACATGCAGGAGGTTTCGGCAAAGTATCCCAAAAATCATCTTTTCCCCACCGAAGTCGCCAACCTGTTGCGGGCCGCCGGCCGGCTGGATGAGGCCGAGGCTATGTATCGCAAAGTTTGGCAGAACGGCACAGAAGGGAAATACGACAATCTGCACTACGAAATGGCCGCCTGGGGACTGGGGGAACTGCTGCGCAGCAAGAAAGATATCGCCGGTGCCGCCGCCGCGTATGAACTGGTGAACGCGGCGCCCAACCCTGATCCCGATATCCTGCAGAAGGCCAACCTGGCCGCGGGCGAAATGTACGACCTGCTGCAGAAGCGCGATCTGGCCATGAAGCACTATCAGATCGTGTTGGCCGGCAATGCCAACACTGGCCCCGCCGACCAGGCCCGCCGCTATATCAGAGAGGCGTACCGGGAGTAGGCTCGATGCTGGCTGGTCGCGGGCGCGGCGCAGCTGAGCGAATTTTCCTTTCCCCAGCCCAACCGAACCCCCCGCGCCAAGCGTGATGCTGTAGAATCGACCTCTTCCGTCGCACCATGCTGAGAATTCCGGATTGGATCGGACATCCCGCTGTCGTTGCCGCTCTCTGGTCAGCGCTCGTGGCAGCCTCTGTCCTGCGCATCGTCGCGACCTACCCGAATACAGCTCAAGCCTATGACGAACCATGCCATGTCGCGGCCGGCATTGAATTCTTGGACAAGGGCACTTACACGCTCGACCCGGTGCATCCGCCGCTGGCGCGGGTTGCCATCGCTTTGCCGTTGTACCTGTCCGGGGTGCGCTATCCGGTTTTGCCGGAGTCGGACCCGGCCAGCCACAACTACATCGTCGTCGGAAATCACATTCTTTACGACGGCGGCAACCTAGCCCACAAACTGGTTTTGGCACGGACTGGCGGTTTGCCGTTCTTCATTCTGGGAGCGGTCATCGTCTATTTCTGGACGCGGCATCTTGGCAGTTCCGGCGCAGCGCTTCTTGCCACATTTCTGTACTGCACCACACCCACAATTCTGGCCTTCTCCAGCGTGGCCTACGCCGACATGGTGGCGGCCTCCACGCAGTTGGCCGCGATGTTCGCGTTTTCTCTCTGGTTGGAAAGTCCCAGCCGCAAGGCGCCGCCTGGCTCGCACTTGCGCTGGGAGCCGCTTTTCTGGCGAAGCTGACCAGCTTTCTGTTCATCCCAGCTGCCGCACTCCTCATGACAATCGTGTGGCTGGTGAACAGCAAGGGCAAAGGTGATCTGCTGCTTCGGAAACGCCTGCTGCAACTTGCCGCCATCGCGCTGCTCCTGCCGCTCATGATCTGGGCGGGATATTTCTTCTCGCTGCGCCACGCGCAAGCGGTTACCGGCATCGCCCCATCAAACATGCCTTCGTTGCAGCATTTCCCGGGGACCGTTCGATCGTTGGCGCGCGAGTTGATCCTGCGCAATCCTCGAGTTCCTGCCGGTGAATTTTTCGAGGGGGTTGCCATCGCCTGGGTGCTGAACAAGGACCAGTCGGAATCGTATCTGCTCGGTCACACCAAAGCGGGAGGCCGGTGGTACTTTTTCCTGCTTGCCATCGCGGTGAAATCTCCCATCCCGCTCTTACTTCTAGCCGGCATCGGATTTTGTGCGACCGGGTCTTACGCGAGACAGGTGACGGATGATCGGGTTCGTTGGATCCTGCTATTGCCTCCGGCGGCGCTGGCCGCCGTCTTGCTGGTTACGATGCATGTGAGCTATCAAGCCGGACTGCGGCACATTCTGGTGGCACTGCCTCTATTGGCGGTCATTGCCGGTGTTGGCTCGAGTCAGCTATTTCAGCTCAGCCATCGGACGTGGAGGCTCGCACTTTCCACGCTGGTGGTTGCATTGCTGCTCTGGCAGGGCGCCGAGAGCATCAGGGCGCAACCTGATTTTCTGGCCTACTTTAATGAATTTGCCGGGTCCGACCCGAGCGCGGTGCTGGTGACCGGTTGCGACCTCGATTGCGGGCAAGACCTGAATCGGCTGGCCGCGGAGCTTCGTGCCCGCCACATTGATGACGTCGAACTGGCAGTCTTCACCAGCGCTGACACGGACCGATCTGGCTTACCGCATCATGAACTTCCGGACCCCGCGCGTCGGCCCCATGGCTGGATTGCCGTCAGCGCCAGGCCGCGACGGACGGGAACCGGAATCCGTGAGATCCTTCCTCCTGATTATTTCGCCTGTCTCGAAGCGTATCGTCCGGTGGCAAATGTCGGGAAGACCATCCGCCTGTACTATGTGCCTGCGACCGATTCCGGGAGCCCTCGACCTCCCGGAACTGATTCGACCCGGTAATCATGGGGCGGGCCGGGGCACGGTGAAACTCCAGATTGTGGAACTTCAGAGGTGCGCCCAGCGTATTATCTGGAAGAGGGCGAACCTATGTACTGCAACCAGTGCGGCAAAGTAATTCAGGATGATGCGGCGGTTTGCGCTTACTGCGGTATTCGCGTCGGCACCTCGCTGGCGCGAAGGAAGCTGATGCGCCCGCGTCAGGGACGCAAAGTCGCCGGCGTGTGCCTGGGTTTCTCTGAGTATTTCGACGTGGACGTGACGCTGGTGCGGGTGGTGTGGCTGGTGGCATCGGTCACGACCGTTATCGGGTTGCTTTCTTATCCCATCGCGTGGATCGTCATGCCGGAAGAGCCGCTGCCGCTTGCGGCGCCGGCCAATGCGCAGCAGGTAACGAACTCGTAGGAATCGGACTTCGGACGTCAGACTTCAGACCTCGGTTCCCGTTCCGCGATCGAGAGGCGGACGGCGGGAACCACAATTGTGCTTTAATCCCCTGCATGGCACCCATCCCTTCCCGGCGCATCAAAAGCGGCGATGCCGAGATTGTTTACTGGAGCCTCGGCGAGGGTTCACCGGTTGTCCTCCTGCATCCTTTCCCCGCGCATCATGAGTTCTGGTTGCCCGTGGCTGAATCGCTGGCCGCGCGCTATCGCGTGATTCTGCCTGACCTGCGTGGGCACGGCGAATCGGGCGTAGGCGAGGGGCCGGCCACAATGGAGAAGCATGCCGCCGACATCGCCCGCGTCATGGACGACGCCGACGTCGGTCGCGCTCCTCTGATCGGAGTGTCCATCGGTGGCTACGTGCTGTTTGAATTCTGGCGCAGGCATCGCGGCCGCGTGGCGGCACTCGGCCTGTGCAACACGAAAGCGCCCGCCGATGGCGCCGAAGCTCGCGCCGCACGCCTGCAGGCGGCCAACGATGTTCTCGAGCGCGGCACCGAGCCATTCCTCGAAAGCATGATTCCTCGGCTGCTAGGCAAGTCCACCCGGGAAACGCGCCCCGACCTGGTCGACGGCGCATTGCGCATGATGCGCACAATGTCGCCCGATGACGTAGCCCAGGTGCAGCGCGGCATGGCCGAGCGTCCGGACTCCGTCGCAACATTGAAGACCATCAATGTACCAACGCTGCTGGTGACCGGGGATGAAGATATTCTGACCGGTGTGAACGAAGCCGGGCTCATGCGCCAGCACATCGCGGGCAGCGAATTGCGCGTCATCCCGAAGGCGGGGCACTGCTCGCCCTGGGAACAACCCGAAGAAGCCGCCAGGCTGCTGCGCCAGTTTCTGGATGGTCTCTAGGATATTGCTCAGCAAATGCGGCTCCTTTGATTCCCGTGGAAGAGCGGCCCTTCAGGGCCGCGTCCGGCAATCTAACCGGGCTTTAGCCCCTGAGGCCAACTGGACTAGAATCGAGGCGCCATGAAAAAGCTGATGCTTCCCCTCCTTCTCGTAATCCTCGAGATCTGCTCCTATTCCCAAACTTCGCCCAGCCGGCCGCGCATCCTCGGCATTGACCACGTCTCGTTCTACACCACCGCGCCTGACGGTATCAGAAAGCTTTACAGCGATCTGCTCGGCCTTGCTGCCGCCACGCCGGTCGAACCTGGCGGCATCGCGCGCTACATGATTGGCAGACAGTGGGTCGGCTACAGCGCGGCGCCTGACGCGAAGGCTACCGACCGCATGGATCACGTCGCTTTTACCACCGACAATATCGTTACCCTTCGCCGGTATCTCGTCGAAAAGGGAATAAAGGTCGGCCAGATTGAAGGACGGCCCGACCGCAGCCTGAGTTTTATGGTGAAGGATCCGGAAGGGCATCCGATCGAGTTTGTGGAACGGGGCAAGGGCGAAGCCACACCGGCAGCCGCTTCCGCCGTGTCGCGGCACATGATCCACACCGGCTTCGTGGTCTACCACAAGGATGCCGAAGACCGCTTCTACCGCGACATTCTGGGCTTCCGGCTCTACTGGCACGGCGCTGACAAGCCGGGCACGCCCGATGACTGGGTCGCCATGCAGGTTCCCGACGGCACCGACTGGCTGGAGTACATGCTCAACCAGCCCGAGCACATGGACCTGCAACTGACCGGCGTGATGAACCACATTTCGCTCGGCGTTGCCGACATGAAGGCGGCGCAGGCGATCATGCAGTCGCATGGCTGGAAGCCGCACGGCGACGAGCAGGCCGAGGTCGGCAAAGACGGCAAATGGCAGCTCGACGTATATGATCCGGATCTGTCGCGCGTCGAATTGATGGAATTCAAGCCCGTCGAGAAGCCCTGCTGCAATGACTTCACGGGGCCGCATCCGACGGAGTGAACCTGCGCAGCGACAGGACTCCGATTGCTGTTCTTACCGTTCAGACCCTCAGGAAGATCTTTTTCCGCCACAGGAGCCACAACAGCATCCAGCAGAACAGCACTGCGCCGATGGAATAGACCAGAGACGCGTTCGCCGCGCCCAATCCGAGCGACACGAGCCATGCCTGTGCCGCTTCATGCCAATTCATCGTGGCGCCGTTCGCGGCCTTCACCGTGAACGTGTACCCGGGGCCATAGACCACAGAGTCGGCAACGTAACCCACGATCGCATTCATTCCAAACACCAGGAACGGCATCGTCCACGCCCCGCGCCAGTTCCTGATCTCCATCGCCCAATAGAGCAAGGCGAGAAATACCAGGGCAAATCCGCCGGTCAGCAGCGCGAACGAACTGGTCCAAAGATTTTTGTTGATGGGGAACCAGCGATCCCATACCAGTCCCGCGACCAGCCCGAGAACTCCGAAACCCACCATACGCAACACTTTGGTGCGCGGACTTGCTCCCGAGCGCAGCCATTGCCCGGTGAGCACGCCCATCAAAGCCGTCCCAATCGCAGGGATGGTGTGAATCAGTCCTTCGGGATCACGCACGTCGTTGTAAAGATGTCCCATCATCAGCTTGCGATCGAGCCAGGCGGGAAGATTGCGCCACGTGTCCATGAAAGGAATGTCGTGCCCCGGCACGCCAAAGCCCGGCACCGGCACGAACCGGAGGATGGTCCAATAGCCGGCAAGACAAGCAACCAATGCGACCAGTTGCCCGCGCCAGTTCGACCACAGCACGAGAATCGCCGCAGCCAGATAGCAGAGAGCGATCCGCTGCGTGACGCCATAGAAGCGGAAGGTGTGCCAGTCCGCGCCAAGAATAGGAGAGGCGTTGGTCAGGAACCCGATCGCAATCAGGAGCAGACTGCGCTGGATGACATGGACAAAAATCTTCTGCCGCGACTCGCCGCGGCGCAAGCGGGACGCGAACGATAAAGCCATCGAGACGCCCACCAGAAAAATGAACGACGGGAAAATAAAGTCCGCGGGCGTCCAGCCGTTCCACTGGCAATGCTTGATCGGCCAGTAGGCCAGATCGTCGCTGCCGGGATTATCCACCAGGATCATGCCCGCGACGGCGAGGCCGCGGTATACATCAATGCAGGTCAGGCGCTGGGAAACTGGTTTCGATTCACTGGAAACGGAGGTATTTTGAATGAGTGTAGGAGTGGCCATGATTTGAGTTCCGGAACATTTCGCGACAAATATAGACTGGACCGGCGTGCGTTGTCATCCGGCTGTGCTCGCGTCTTTCAGGTTTTGACGCCGCGGGTCAGAAGCGGCAAGAAGAACAGAGGCTCCTTTTGCTAAAATCATTGCGCAATGACCATGACAGCGAGCGAAACGATTCTGGTTCCTCCCAAGACGGTAGTCAGCGCCAAGGGCGACGGCTCTGCCGTGGACGTGAGCGGCGCGGCAAACCGGGTTTTTCTTGTGACCCTTGCCATTACCAAGATCATCGAGGAGGAGTCGCTCGACCTCAGTCTCTACGGCTCTCCGGACGGAGCCGCCTGGGGCGCAACGTCGATTGCGGCGTTTCCACAGAAGTTCTATTGCGACGAATCTCCGCTGCTGCTCGATCTGACTGCGCACCCCGATGTGAAGTTCGTCCGCGCCCACTGGGAAGTGGCGCGCTGGGGTCGCGGCACGGAAACGCCAATGTTTGAGTTCGGTGTGACCATCCAGGAAGTCCCGGCCAACATCCTGAAAGAGGCCGCCGCAGAAGCCAAGAGGAATTGATGATTGTTGATTTTTGATTGTTGATTGAAATCCTCTCGATTTCGGCATTCTGCCAGCGCCATGGGCCTTCATCAATCAACAATCATCAATCAACAATTCCCACCATCAGCATTAACCGGGCAGGTTCCTTTATATTGATCTGAAGATGAAAGGCGAGTCGCAAGTTGTGGTCCGTCCGGCGCGCAATGTACGCGGCAGTGTGCAGTTGCCGGGAGATAAATCCGTTTCCCATCGCTATGCCATGCTGGCAGGCATTGCCGAGGGACCGTCGCGTCTGGAAAACTATTCGACCGGTGCCGACTGCGCCAGCACTCTCGGCTGCATGCGCGCGCTGGGAGTAACTTGGGAGCGAAAAGAAAACGTCATTGAAGTCCAGGGGCGCGACCTGGCACTGGCAGCTCCCGCCATTCCACTCGACTGCGGCAATTCCGGCTCGACCATGCGCATGTTAAGCGGCATTGTCGCGGCGCAGAAGTTCTCGAGCGAGATGACCGGTGATGAGTCACTTTCCCGCCGCCCCATGGAACGCGTTATTCAGCCGCTTTCCGCCATGGGGGCCCAGATCGCCTCACGCGAGGGCAAGCCGCCGCTGCGCATCACAGGTGCGCACCTGAAAGCTATCGATTACAAAATGCCGGTCGCCAGCGCTCAGGTGAAGTCGTGCATCCTGTTCGCGGGATTATTCGCTGAGGGTGAGAGCCGGGTCGCAGAGCCGCTGCGCACGCGTGATCATGGCGAAGTCGCGCTGCGGGCTTTTGGCGCGCAACTGGAGCGCAAAGGGAACGAGGTCCGCATCCGCGGCGGCCAGCGTTTGCGCGGCATAGGAGCCCGCATCCCGGGCGATCTTTCGAGTGCGGCGTTTTTCCTGTGTGCGGCGGCGTTGTTCCCCGGCTCGCAATTGACCATTCCGAATCTGCTGATGAACCCCACTCGCGCCCGCCTGCTCGATATCCTCATGCAGATGGGGCTGCGCATTGCGGTGACGCAACTGGACGAAATTCATGGCGAACTTGTCGGCTCGCTGCAGATCGAAGGCGCCCGGCTCAAAGGAGCCACTCTTGCCGGTGCCGACTCGGCCGCGCTGATTGACGAAATTCCCGTTCTGGCGGCGATCGCGCCCTACACCGAGCAAGGCATCGAGGTTCGCGACGCCCGCGAGTTGCGGGTGAAGGAGTCCGACCGCATCGCAGCCGTGGCCACGAATCTGCGCCTCATGGGCGCGCAGGTCGAAGAGCGCGACGACGGCCTGCGAATCCCCGGTGGCCAGGCTCTCCATGGTGCCGAACTCGATTCCTTCGGCGATCACCGCATCGCCATGGCCTTTGCCGTGGCAGCTCTGCGAGCCCAGGGCGAAACCCTCATTCAAGGCTCCGAAGCGGCTGCTATATCTTATCCAGCATTTTTTTCAACGCTGGAGGACATGACCGAGCGATAGCGTCCTCACCCTCCGCTGTGATCCCTGTCACGGCACAGCTTTGGCCTACCCCTCACAGTTAACAGTACGAATGCGGAAATCTTCCGCCGGTAAGGACATCTCCGAGTGGATGCCAGTCCACAACGCTTCGTGAACCCATGGGTCGTCACTTTCTCCGTGATGCTGGCGACCTTCATGGAGGTCCTCGACACCACCGTCGTCAACGTCTCCATTCCTCACATCGCGGGCAATCTGGCTGCAACCAACGAAGAAGGCACGTGGGTGGTCACGTCGTACCTGGTGTCGAACGCGGTTGTATTGCCGATTTCGGGCTGGCTGGCGAGGTACATGGGCCGCAAGCGGCTGCTCCTGACCTGCGTCGCCGGGTTTACGCTGACGTCGCTCTGTTGCGGCCTCGCCGCTTCGCTGCCGCAGTTGATCATTTTCCGCGTGCTGCAAGGCCTGACCGGCGGCGGCCTGCAGCCCCTCGCGCAGGCGATTCTTCTCGAGACCTTTCCCAAGGAGCGCCACGGTCATGCTATGGCGGCCTTCGGCATCGGCATTCTCCTGGCGCCGATTCTCGGGCCCACGCTGGGAGGATGGATTACCGACAATTACACCTGGCGCTGGATCTTTTATCTCAACTTGCCCGTGGGCGCTATCTCTATGGTCCTCATGAACCGCTTTGTCTTCGATCCGCACTATATCAAGCACGATGGAGGCAAGGTTGATCTGTGGGGGATTGGTTTTCTGGCGCTGGGCATCGGTTCGCTGCAGATCCTGCTCGATACCGGCGAGCGCAAGGATTGGTTTTCGTCACCATACATTCGAACCTTTGCCGTTCTATGTGTGATTGGCTTGGTCGCTTTGGTCATCCGTGAGCTGATGACCGACCACCCCGTCGTAGACCTGCGTGTGCTCAAAAATCGATCTTTCGCTGCGGGAGTTTTTCTCATCAGCATGCTGGGCTTTGTGCTGTACGCCAGCCTAGTGCTGCTGCCCCTGTACCTGCAGACGTTGATGGGATATCCCGCCTACAACTCAGGTCTGGCCTTGTCTCCCCGCGGCATTGGGGCGCTGCTGTTCACTCCCTTGGCCGGCCACTTGACCACCAAGACCGACCCGCGGCGAATTCTGGTCGTAGGCCTGGTTCTCGGCTCGATCACGATGTTCGAACTCTCCGGGCTCAACCTCTATGCCGGTTTCTGGGACATCTTCTGGGCCCAGGTCCTTCAGGGAGTTGCTCTCAGTTGTCTCTTCATTCCACTCATGACGCTGGCCGTGGCTCGCATCCCGTCGCAGAAAATGGGCAACGCGACCAGCATCTTCAACCTGATGCGCAACATCGGCGGCAGCGTGGGCATTGCCATCATGACGACTTTCCTGTCGCGGCGCACGCAACTGCATCAAAACCACCTGATTGCCAACGTCAGGGCCGGCGATATCGAAACCTGGAGATACCTTGCCGGCCTGCGCGCGCACTTTCACGCCCTCGGGGCCGACAACGTCACGGCTTCGCGCAAAGCTCTGGGCGCAGTCTATGGCCTGCTGCAACAACACGCCGCCATGCTCGCGTTCGTTGAAGCCTTTTGGTTGATGGGCGTGGTGTTCCTGCTTATGCTTCCCTTCTTGCCGCTGTTGCAGTATTTCAAGCGTCCGCAGCCGAGAACTGACGCGGAAATCAAGCTGGCTGCGCTTCCCAAACCCTCGGACGATGAACTCGACGCTCTGGAACGGGATGCTCAGGAGGAAGAGAGCCATCTCATTGTTCACTGACCTGTTCTTCAGACAGACCTGGCATTCTTCCGCCCCACGGATCCCCCAGAATGGGCCCATGAAGATGATCCCGACCTGAAATCGTTCAGCCGGTGAGCAAGCCCGACTTGTGATAAAGTATTGCCCGCCACAAAGGCTGGCCGTGGGGGCCAGTCAGCTTCAGTTCTTCGCTCGCATGCCCGACCGAATGTCCGATTAAGGAGTATTCCTATGACTACCCTCCGCGACCTCGTGAAAGACCGCAGAGTTTATTCGATTGATGCTGGCCGCACCGTGCTTGAGGCTGCACGCTTCATGATGGAGCACAATGTCGGGGCTTTACCGGTGTTGCGCGGCGGAGAACTGATCGGCATCCTGTCGGAACGCGACATCATGAACCGCGTTGTGGCCGTCGGGCGCACTCCCGGAACCACCGCCGTGTCAGAAGTCATGACCGCGAACTCGCGCGCAGTCTCGGCCGACGAGAGCATTGAAGAGTGCCTGTTCATCATGCGGGAGTTTGGTTTCCGCCACCTTCCCATTGTCGAGGGCAGGGAATTGAAGGGACTGGTTTCGCTGCGCGACGTTCTGATGCATCAGGCGGCGGAGATCGAGCGTCAGGCGCGGCGAGCGGCATCGTAAGCTCGGCTCCTGGCCCGGCCTGCCGGCTTTCGCAGAGAGCGCCGCAAAGCCAACTCGGCTTCAGTTCACGATTAGCGTGACCGCAGGTGCGCTGGTGCCTGTGTTGCTGGAGACCACCCCATTCGCATCGACGCCCATCAAGGTGAACGTGTAAGTGTTCTTGGGCGTTATCAGGCCGTTGGGGTTGGTGGTGGTGGTGGTGGTGGTCGTATTGCCACAGGCGGGCGTCAGCAGGGTTGCCCCTGCCACGACAAAAAGAGCCAGTACACACCACGCCCGGCGTGCTCGCTTCTCTTTCACCACGCCCACTCCCGCCAGCACTATCACGGGTAAAGGCAGCCAAAGAGCATACCAGGGCCGGGCAGAGGCAACGGCTGCCGTAGGTAAGGGGCCGGTTGTGTTGATCGTAAGTGTCGAGGAGTAAACGCCCGCCGGAACGGGATTTTGGTTGAATGAGCACACCGGAGGCAGCGTCACCAGCGGCGTTATCGAGGCGCACGAAAGCGTCACCCCACCCTGCGGGATCACGTATCCGTAGATCGGATTGATGCTGATGATTCCCTGGCCTCCGCTGCCGGCATGCACGCTGTTCGGCTGGACCTGCTGCGTCACGGTGATCGTGAACTGTGGCGTTACTGCCAGGATCGTAAGATCCTGCTGGGCGGACGCTGAGGTTCCGTTGGATGTGCCCGTGACCGCGACGCTGTAAAGCCCCGGAGGGGTCGCGCCGACTGTGGTGATGGTCGCTGTGGCGGTGGCTGGAGGGGTCACGGATTGCGTACTCACTTCACAAACCGGAGTGGTCACCACCTGCCCTGTCGCCGCCGATGTCACCTGGCAGCTCAGATTTACCGTGTCGCTGAAATTGCCTATTGGCGAGACCGTAATGCCGGCAGCGGCCGTGCCTCCCGGATCAATGGCCCCAGGGGAAGGGAAGGGACTCATCTGCAGATTGAAATCCTGCCCGAAAGCAGGCAGCAGCAAGGCGATCACGGCGCACAATACTCCCGCGCAAGTGCGCGCCGCCCGCAAGTTCTGGGTGGATGGCAACAACTCTGATTTCAACATGAGCAGTTTTCGGTCCAACTTGCTTCGATTCAAGGCAACAGATAAAGGCTGCCCGACCCCCTGCCGGGGAATCAACTCTGCCGCGAAGCTCCGGCTCTTTGCCCGATGAAGCAGAAATCTCCGCCTCATTCTAACCTAGCCCCGCTGTCGGCCGCACCGCTTCTCGCGGCAGCTTGTTCGAATCTTCAATAGTACCATCTCACCTGCACAGGTTTCCCGGCTCTGGCTTTCCTCAGTCCGGGTCTTGTCGAAGATGGGCACGCACTGGCAGAACGAGCCAGCCAACGTCCGGGAGGGGCGATGAACAAGCTACTGCGCAACCGTCCTAAGGCACGGCGACAATCACGCCAGTGCACGGCTTCGAGCCGCGGCGCCGGTAGCTGTGCGGTACCGAAGAGTCGAAGTAAATGGAGTCTTCCGCTTCCAGTGCGTATTCGTCGCTGCCGATTTTGATCGTCAGCGAACCCTTCAGTACGTAAAGGAACTCCACAGTACGTAAAGGAACTCCACCCCGGCGTGGGTATGGGGTTTCAGCTTCTCTCCGGGCGGCTCCTGAAAGTCCGCGAGGTACGCACTCAGTTTGCGTTCCGTGGACTTATAATCCAGACACTCGAAGAAGTACTGGACGTCCCGCATCCCCGGCCGCTCCGGGAACCGCACCCGTTCCTCGCGGCGCACGATGCCGACCACATGGCGCTTCCGCTCGTCGGTGAAAAAGTAATCGAGACCCACACCATAGGCCATGGCGATGCGCAGCAGCGTGGGCAAAGTGGGAAACAATTGCCCGCGCTCTAACTTGGAGAGCAGCCCCGCTGAGAGTCCCGTGTGTTTTCCCAGTTCAATCAACCCCATGCTTTTGCCGAGACGCAAAGTGCGCAGTTTCTCTCCGATGGAGTAGCGCCCCAGCCCTTCGGGAATCATCTCATTGGCGACGGCCATGATTTCTCTATATTAAAATATTTGTTCATTCCAATAAACTTAGGCGCAAAAGGAAAACCACGCCCGGAGTTAGCGGCGTGGCTGGTTATGAACCTGCGCGTGCAACGAATTCAGTTCTGCTTTTTCTTGAACAACCCGCCGAGGTTGCTCAGAGGATTCTGCTGCTGGTTATTGTTCTTGCCGCCGAGCACGCCCTTGAGCAGGCCCTTGGCCATTCCTTTCACGTCGGGAACGAACTTAGGATCAGCAGTCGTTCCTTCGATGGAGAACGGAATTCCCATCCCACCCACACTGGCGTTCATCTTGAAAGCGAGTTCATTCGCGGGACTGACTGTGCCCCCTCCAGTGAGAACTCCGATGGATGGAACTGTCAGATTGATGTTATTGGCCTGAGTGCCTTCCGGCGCAACCCGAACGTCCGAACTGAAATTCTGGATGGTCGTATCGTTGCCGGTCTTCTTGCCCCCCAGTGCCGAGATACTCGAGAGTTTGGAGCCAAGGTCAAAGTTGGCCAGCGTCGAGTTTTCCAGGCGGATCGTTCCTGCAGTCACCAGTTTGTCCACCGGACCGGAGATCGCGAGGTTGACATTGAGATCGCCGCCCTTCAACTGCGACTTTGGCGGTAACACCACGCCCAGCGCCGGCAGCATTGCCTCCAGATCGTCCACCGGCATTCCCTCTCCGTTGAGCTTCAGGTTCACCGCAGTCACCGTGCCGCGCCCATCATAAGTGCCGGTCAGATGCGCGACCGCCTTCCCCATGGCGATGTCGCCTTGCGTAAGCGTGCCTTCCTGCTTGGCCAGATCGTGAACCACCGCGTAAGTCAGTTGCACCGGTCTGCCGGCGGGGGATCCCTTCTGAACAACCTTCAAATCCGTCGCCTTGAGCGTTCCGTTCGTCTGGGCCTCGTGTCCGTCGGATGTGAGCGTTTCGTCCAGATCTGCCACGCCTGAGATTCCAGACGCGGGATCAATAAACCCCGACTCGGCAAGGTTCAACTTCTCCACCTTGACCTTGGCATTGAGCGGAGTGAGGGCCGCATTGTCGGCGGCAATTGGTCCCGCCTTACCGTCCAGATCTAAGCTGCCCCCTCCTGGCAGTTGTGCGGACAGTTTGAATGGGAAGGCAGAGCTGAAGGAAAAATTCGTGACCTCTATGTTCACCTTGTCATAGACCCGCGGCTTTTCGTGCGATCCCACGCGGGAAATTGTGAGTCGCCCGTCCTTGACGTTCAGTTTCGCCACAGAAATGTTGGGATTGCCGCTGGCCGAGGGACTTTCTGCTGGAGCCTCGGTCTTCTTCGGCGCCGCTTCCTTCGGCTCTGGGGCAGGCTTCGCTTCCGCAGCCGGTGGTCCAGTCTTGCCGCCCAGGCTGGAGAAATTCCACTTCTCGCCATTTTCCGATTTCACCAGGCTGATCTCCGGCTGGTTTAGCGTCAGATCGGTGACGTTCAGCGTCTTTGAGAAAATCAGGGGAATGAGCTCGACGCCCACCGTCAGAGCCTTGGCCTGCACGAAGGGAGTTTTGCCGAACTCCGGGTCGTCGGCGATGGAAATATCATCCGCCGTCACGCCACCCGACAGCAGCGAGAGCGAGAGGTTCCCGACTTTGACCTGTCGTCCCAGCGCATCCGTGAGTTCGGACTCAAGCTTGGGCCGGAACGTATTCACATCGATCAGGAAGGGCAGTGCAATGACGATGATGATGAGAATACCAACGACAATGGCAACGATTTTCAGGATTCGCTTCATGATTCGTACCTCCTGCTGACACGGCAAATTGCGGTTGTAATAGCGTTGGTGAGAGCTGGCAGCGCAAGTGAATCACTGCGAGTCCTGTAACAACTCCGAGGATGCCCCATTTTGCGCTGTCGCGGTCCCCGTGGGCGGATTCTGCCGCTGCCCAACTGCGGCTATCACCGCCAGCAGTACGAAGACAAGGGTCCCGGTTGTGATTCGTGCGCTTGACACTGGTGCAACTCTCTGTTGTAGTGTCGGCCAGCGCGTGATTTGAATTCAAGCGGCAACGCGCCTTGGAAAGCAAACTGAGGTTGCTTTGGAGTCGCCCCACTTCGCGGCTCCGCTGCAAGTGCCATGGTGACCATTCGTGATGTGGCGAAGCAAAGCGGTTTTTCTTCGACCACCGTGTCCATCGTGCTCAACAACGCACCCTTAGCCCGCTACATTCCCGCCGCCACCAAGAAGAAGATCGAACGTGCCGCGCAGAGGCTCGGCTACCGCCCCAACCAGTTTGCCCGCTCTCTTCGCAGCAAGCGCAGCCACACCGTCGGGGTCATGATCTTTGACATGACCGACCCTTACTGCACCCTGGTTCTGCGCGGCATCGAAAACACTCTCTACCAGGCTTCTTATCTTCCCATCCTCACCGACGTGCACAACGAACGCAGCCGCTTCGAGCGCTATCTCGAAATGCTCCTCGACCGCCGCATCGAAGCCCTCATCGTGCTGGCCAACTGGCTCTTCCTCGATATCAACCTGCTCGGCGACCTGGAAAAAAGCAGCATCCCGACCGCCATGATCGGCTGCGAACTCGAGACTGACTCCATCAGTTCGGTCATCGTCGATAACGAGATCGGCGGCCGCATCGCCCTCGAACATCTTTATTCCCTCGGCCACCGCAAGATCGCATTGATCCGCGGTCCCAAGGCACTCACTGACAGTCTGCCGCGCTGGCGCGGCATTCGGAAGTGCGCTCGCGCCTGCGGACTCGAACTCGACCCGCGGCTCATTCTCGACTTGCCGGAATCGCGCGATCCCATGTCCAGTTTCGAAGCCGGCCAGAAACTCACCGAGGACCTCATCCGCCAGAAGCGTCCCTTCACCGCTCTGCTCGCTTTTGACGACCTGAGCGCATTCGGGGCCATCCGGGCGCTGAACAAGGCGGGCATCCGCGTGCCCGAGCAGTGCTCGGTGATCGGCTTCGACGACGTTGCGCCGTCCGCCTTTTACACGCCCTCGCTGACCACCGTCCGCCAGCCCATGGAGGCGATGGGAGCCTCCGCCGTGGGCATCGTTGTGGATGGCATCAATGCCATGCTCGAAAAGCGCGATGTCAGTGCCACCCACCGCAAAGTGGCGCCCGAACTGGTGGTGCGGGAATCCACTCGCAGACTTCCTTAGCGAGACCCTAGTTAACTTGCTGAGCCTGATCTGGCACGACCAGGGGCGCAGTTTCTTCTTGACAGTGGCAAGTCCAAAAAAGCACTATTGATACGTTTTAATAGCCCGTCTTGGGTCTCAATCCACCGGGTTACCTGACCTGTTTGGGAAACGATACGCTGGGCCATGAGGCTCGGAAACGGGCAGAGGCGACTGAACGCGCGGAGCGAGTCCGCGCCTAACGGGAGAGCGCGATCATGAATAGCGGAAATGCATTTGGCCAAAAAGTGTGGAGTTTTCTTTTTGTGTGTATTCTTCTCCTCGGCGCGAGTTCTGTCGCGCTCGGCCAGGCAGGCAGGGGCAGCATCAGCGGCCTGGTCACCGATCCAGCCGGAGCGGTCGTTCCCGGATCCCGGGTAGTCCTGCTGAACAGGGCAACCGGCCTGACCCAGCACACCGTCACCAGCGGCGGAGGACTCTACACCTTCATCTCGCTCAATCCCGGCGTCTATCAGGTCACCGCCAGCCAGACGGGCTTCAAGAGCATTGCCCAGGAGAAAGTCACGGTCAACGTCGATGAAGTCACTGAGGTCAACATTACCCTGGAAGTCGGCGCCGCCACCGAGACGGTCACCGTCACCGAAGGGGTTACGTTGGTCGAGCCCACCAACTCTACTGTTGGCTCCCTTATCGGATCTGAGACGATTGACCGCGTGCCTCTGGTATCGCGCAACGTTTACGACCTCATCCAGTTGAGCGCGGGCGTGAATGCAGTCAATGGTTCGCCTAACTCGAGCGACTCGATGCAGTCGATTCAGAACATCTCCTCCGGACGCCCCGGCGTCGACGTCTCTGCCGACACCATCAACGGTTCCCTCGTCGGATCCGTCTACTACATGCTCGACGGCGCCCCCATTGGAATCGCGGAAAACAATTCCGCCGCCATCATTCCCGCGATGAACATTCCCGAGGATGGCATTGATGAGGTTCGGGTCGAGACCCAGAATACGCCGGCGTCCTACCAGAGCGGCGGCGCGGGTGCCATCAGCTTGGTGAGTAAGTCCGGGACAAACAAGCTCCACGGCGACGTTTTCGGTGTCTTCCGGCCTAACGCCTTGTCCGCAAACGACTATTTCAACAAGGACAGTGAAATAGCGAACGGACAAGCCAATACCCCACCCTCTTTCTATCGTTATCAGGAGGGCGGCGCGATCGGCGGAGCGATCAAGAAAGACAAGCTGTTTTTCTTCGGCGATTACGAGGATACGCAGCAGCAACAATTCGAAGGGCTCAAGACTTACAACGTCCCCACGAGTCTTGAAAGAACGGGCAATTTCTCGCAGATGGGGTTTACGATCTATGATCCGACGCAGCCCGACAACCCCGACGGCACGCGCCAGCCTTTTAACAGCAACATCATCCTGAATCCCAATCCCATCGCCTTGCTCTTCTTGGCGAATATGCCCAAGTGCAACTACCCCAGCCCGTCCACCTGCGATCAGGCGACGACGGACCTCAACTCCGTTGGTTATAATTACGCCGTTCCCGGATTGGATCCGCTTCACGCGCACCGGTTCGACGTCCGCGTCGACTGGGCCAAAAGCGAGAAGCAGCGCATCTTCACTCGGTTTTCCTACGATAGGCTAGTCTTTTCTACCGCCAACGTCTTTCCCAGCCCAGGCTGGGACCCCGATTATGCCCTGAACACCACGAACGGCCGCAGCGCCTTGGTGGCTGATGACCTGACCCTTAATGCTTCTACCGTCCTGAACTTGCGTTATTCCTTTACCCGCCGCTACGAACACCAGGGAGGGCCGGCATCGTACTCGAGCACCGACATTACCAATCTAGGTACGGTGAATGGTAGTACGGTTGGTTTTCCCGCGGCGCTGGCCGCCCAGCAGGTAGCCAAACAGCTTCCGTTCATGCTTTTCGACGACTTCGGCGGCGGCGTCGGCGGAACGGCGGACTATAACAACTTTATCGATGCCAGCGAGAATAGCGACGCGAACGTTACCCTCACGAAAATTCATGGCAAGCACGAAATCTCCACCGGCTTCGAATGGATGAAACGCTATTTCAACGTGGGCCAGCCTTACGCCCCAGCCGGGACCTACAGTTTTGGTTATGGTGGTACCGATCAACAAACCTCACCCGCCTCGGGCAATCTAGTCGGCGGCAGCGATTACGCTTCTATGCTCATCGGCATGGGAGACAGCGGCGAGTTCGACAGAGCCATCTTCCCCGCCGAATCCAACCCCTACTATGCGGCCTTTGTCGAGGATACCTACCACGCCACGCAAAAATTGACCATCACTGCCGGTCTGCGCTGGGACATTTTCGGTGGGCGCAACGAGCGTTATAACCGCCAGGAATACTTCGATCCCAACGCGACCAACACCGTGAACGGCGTTCCGTATACCGGCGCGGAAGTTTACGTCAACAGCGGCAACCGCTCTCCCTTTAAGACCAATCTGCACGATTTTGGGCCTCGCCTGGCTTTTGCTTTCCAGCCCATCGCCCACTTTGTGGTGCGTGGCGGCGCAGGCTTCTACTACGGGCCCAGCACCGAGATGGTAGCCAGCGGCTCCCTCAACACCGATGGATTCTCTTCCAGCACGGGGCAGAACACCACCTGCCAGAACGCAGATGGCAGTGGCAATTGGGCCTTTTACGGTACGTCTTCGTGTATCAACACGACGGGAAACCCCACGCTGCCCGTCGACGACTTCACCGCGGCCTATTCTCTAAGCAATCCCTACCCCAGCGGGCTTATCCCCATTTTCACTACAGCGCCCGCAGGCTTGGCGAATAATCTGGGGATCAGCATTAACACCGTGCAGCATGCCCAGCGCACGCCCACTACTTACAACTTCAACTTCGGCTTGGAATATGAACTCCCGCATCAGGTGGTGGTGAGCGCCGCCTATGTTGGCAGCCGCGGGCTTTTCATGCCTTTTAGCTCGGTTGATCAGAACATGCTCGACTTGGGCACGATTGCGAAATATGGTGACTCGCTGTGCTTCGTAACGAACCCGAGCTGCCAGTATGTGAACAACACTTGGGGCCCGATCCAACCTTCGACCAACGGTTGGTCCGGTTATACCCAGGTGCCACTGTGGGTATCGCTGGAAAAGTATCCCCAATTCAATACTGGCGGTTTCGGCAGTGGCGTCGTCACCAACGGTTATCCCGCGGGGGACTCCGAGTACAGCTCGTTGCAAACCAAGGTGCAAAAGCGTCTGACTGGCCATTTCACCACGCTGGCTACTTTTACTTGGGGCAAGCTGATGACCGACGACGGAAATCCTCCCCTGGGTTTCGTGGGCAGTCACAATGGATCGGTGCAAGACTGGAAAAATCTGCGCTATGACCACGCCATCAGCCCGCAGGACGTCAAGTATTCGTTTACCGGGCAGGTATCCTACGACTTGCCGGTTGGCAAGGGCATGGCCGTCAACTTGAATGGCGTGTCCAATGCCATTCTGGGCGGCTGGACCGTGAACGGCATCCTCTATCTCAGCACGGGCGTGCCTATCCATTCACCCGGCTCGGGAGATCCGCTGACGCCCTTCAGTCAGCGGTCCGACATGATCTGCAATCCGGCATCGGGCGCCCGCCACACAATAACGAACTGGTTCGACATCAATTGCTTCGTGCAGCCGGGAACCGATAACGGGGGCAATCCGAATCCTTATATTCCGGGAACTGCGCCGGACTATCTTGATAACGTTCGCACCCGGGGAGCCCGCAATCTGGATCTCTCCGTCTATAAGACGTTCAAGTTCACCGAAACGAAGGCGCTACGCTTCGATATCTCCGGCTACAACATGACCAACTTCGCTCAGTATGGATACCCGAGCGTGAACAGCGTTGTGGGCGTGGCTAGCGAAGGTCAATCCTTCGGTGTGATTTCTGGCAACGTCAACACCCCGCGCCAGTTCCAGTTCGGTGCGCGGTTTACGTTCTAAACGTAATTACAGGGACAAAAACTGGTCCGGCCTCGCAAGAGGCCGGGCTTTTTGTTTTGGGATAATCCGTCCCGTAGGGATGACAGACAATACCCGCCAGTTCACTGGCGCGGCGCGGGCAAAAGAAATTCAACTGCGTCCTGTAGGGACGCCTGAAACCGGGCCCTTTGAACGCCGGGACGTCGCCAGGGCGGAGAGCATCGGTACCCTAGGCTCCGCCGAACGGCCGCTTGGGATCGGCTTTCAGCCGTGCCTACGGCACGAGATCGAGCATGTGTCCGACCCGCCGCTGAAGCGGCGGGCTACTATCCACGGTCCCTCCGGGACCGATCCGACAAGAGGCCTGACCTCATAGCTCCCCCTCGTATCTCCTCATCCGACGGGCGTTGTTTGGTGTGCCCCAATCGCTTGCAGCGCCTGTTCCAGATCAGCGATCAGATCGTCCACACTCTCGATCCCGACCGACAGCCGCACCATCTGCTCGGTGACCCCCATTTTGGCCCGCTGTTCAGCCGAGATCATGGCGTGGGACGTCAGCACCGGGATCGACACCAGCGACTCCACTCCGCCCAGGCTCGTGGCCAGCGTGAACAGGCGCATTGCCTCGCTCACGCGCCGGGCATCGTCGCCCGTACCCTCGACCTCAAATGTGACCATGCCGCCGCCGCCGCTCATCTGCTCGCGCGCAATGGCGTACTGCGGATGGCTCTTCAGAAACGGATAGTGCACGCGCCGTACCTTCTCATGTTGGCCCAAGAACTCCGCGACTCGGAGCGCGTTCTCATTCTGCCGCGCCACCCGCACCGCCAGCGTCTTCAGCCCGCGAATCAGCAGCCAGGCGGCATGCGGGTCCATGACGTTGCCCAGCGTCGTGCGCGTGTCGTTGATCGGCTCGATCAGTTCGCGCCGCCCGGCCACCACGCCGCAGGTCAAGTCGGCGTGCCCGCCCAGGTACTTCGTGCCTGAGTGCATGACCAGATCAATCCCGTACTCCGCCGGACGCTGGTTAATGGGCGTGCCGAAGGTGCTGTCCAGCATGCTGATCAGCCTATGCTGCTTGGCCAGGGCTGCGGTTTTTTTCAGATCCACAACGCGCAATGCCGGGTTGGTCGGCGACTCCAGATACAGCAGCTTCGTATTCGGACGAATCGCCCGCGCGTGCTGCTGGTAGTCGGTCGTGTCAACGAATGTTGTTTCGATCCCCAGCCTGGGCAGCCATTCGGAAAAGAACTTTGTCATTCCACCGTAAATGTCGCGCTGCGCGACAATGTGGTCCCCCGACTTCAGCAAGGCCATAATGGTGGTCGTAATGGCGCCCATGCCGGACGCGAACGTCCGCGCCGCTTCCATGCCTTCGAGCGCGGCGACTGTCTCCTCAGCGACGGTGTTTGTCGGATTTCCCCACCGTGTGTAATAGCGATCAGTCCCGGTCACCCGCTGCTGCTCGTCGTTGTCGGTGACTTCGAAGGTGGACGTCTGGTAGATGGGGGTGGAAACAGGACCGTTTTTTTTCTCCAGGTCCGCCGCGCCGTGTACCGCAGCAGTGTCCGGAGAGCGCTTGTTCCGTTTCATGGTTACCTCGCTCGTTCCAGAGTAATTGCGCGGTTCGAGTCGGGCAAGCCAAATGGCCGCAGTTTATAATGCCCACTTCAGGCGAAATCACCGAGGGTCGGGTTCTGGAGCTGGCCCACACATATTTGCATGACACGGCTGTGAAGCTCTACGAAGGACGAGTGCACTGAGGCTTATGGCCAAAAAGAAGACAAACCTGAAATCGAGAACCAAAACACGAAGACTTAAGCCGCAGTCCCGCGCAGGCCGCGCCGTGGGGAAACGCACTGCCAGCCCTGCCGCGCTGCAATACATCCCGTGGAGCAGCGTTCCGCTCGAGGAACTGAATCCGCTGCTGCAGCGGCAAATGGTGTGGGGCCAGGAGATTATGCTGGCGCGGGTGCTGCTAAAGAAGGGCTGCATCGTTCCCGAGCACAGCCATCACAACGAGCAACTGACATACATCCTGGAAGGCGCACTCAAGTTTTGGATTGACGGCAGAGAGATCGTGGTCCGTGCGGGCGAAACGCTCTGCATTCCGTCAAACATGCCGCATAAAGCGGAGGCGCTTGCCGACACCGTTGACCTCGATGTGTTCTGCCCGCCTCGCTCCGACTGGATCAACAAGACTGACCAATACTTGCGGGAGAAGAAATAGACCGTTCCATGCCTGCTTTCTCCAGTCCTGCGCCGGGCGTGCAGTCAGCCAACTTCCGCTTTCGCTGTATCGGTTGCGGCGACCTCAGCGACTCTGCCAGCCAGGATTTTCGCTGCGCTCACTGCGGCGATCTGCTCGAAATCACCTACCCGCAATGGAAGAAGGCCAAGCCCAACGCGGAGACTCTGAAAGCCGCATGGTCCGAACGCCGCCTCTCGCAAAGCCCGGTTGATCTCAGCGGCGTCTGGCGCTTCCGCGATCTGCTCCCCGCTCCTGACACCACGGCCGACGAGGCTCACATCATTACCCTGCGCGAAGGCAATACTCCGCTCTACGAACTTCCGCAGTGTGCGCGGAGCGCAGACGTATCCCGCCTTTTTGCCAAGCATCAAGGCATGAATCCTACCGGTTCCTTTAAAGACTGCGGAATGACGGTCGCCGCCACGTTCGCGCGCCGCGCGGGATTTCGCTGGGTTGCGTGCGCTTCCACCGGCAACACTTCTGCTTCTATGGCCGCGTACGCGGCTCGCGGCGGCATGCGCAGTTTGGTTCTTGTTCCGGAAGGGAAAATATCCTGGAGCAAACTCTCCCAGGCGCTCGACTACGGCGCCGTTACCTGCCAGCTGCGCACCGACTTTGACGGATGCCTTCGGTTGCTGCAGGAACTGGTGCGCCGCGCTCCCGTTCACCAGTTGAACTCAATCAATCCATTTCGGTTGGAGGGCCAAAAAACGCTGGCGCTCGAATTGCTGGAGCAACTCGATTGGCAGCCTCCCGACCACATCATCGTTCCCGGCGGGAACCTCGGGAACAGTTCGGCCATCGGCAAGGCATTCGTCGAAATGCGCGAACTCGGCCTGATTTCGCGGCTTCCAAGGTTATCGGTCATTCAGGCGGAAGGGGCCAATGCCCTGGTGCGCACGCTGCGCGAAACCGGAGGCCAGCGCCTGGTCAGCGTTCAAGCCGAAACCCGCGCCACGGCGATTCGCATCGGCAATCCGGCCTCGTGGAAGAAGGCTGCACACGTTCTGGAAGCCACGGGCGGCGCCTGCGAGCAGGTGAGCGAAATTGAAATCGCTCAAGCCAAGGCGGAAATCGGGGCGGAAGGCATCGGCTGCGAACCAGCGTCAGCCGTGACCCTGGCCGGGCTGAAGAAGTTGGTGAAGCAGAAGTTCGTGCAACCGGATGAAAGTGTCGTCCTGGTTTTGACGGGAAATCTACTGAAGGATCCCGACTTCACGATTGAGTTCCATCGCGGCGAATTGTTCAAAGGCTCGGCCGACGAAGAGGCCAGTGCCGGGCTCGATCCGCTGCGCCGCGCGCCCATCGTTCTGGACGCGACGCTGGATGCCGTGATTCGCACTCTGGAGCAAGCCGAGAAATCCTGACCATCTCCATGACATCCAAGCGCAAAATGTCGGTAACGCGTCTTCGGCTAGCGCTGCCGGCGACGTCCGCCAATCTCGGTCCGGCCTTTGACGCCGCCGCGCTGGCGATGAATTTCTACATCAGGATTGATGCCCGTCCAGCTGAGGAGTTTTCCATTGCCGCCTCCGGCCGCGGTCGTGAAATCTGTGGCCAGCTCGAAAACAACCTTATCCTCAACACTTATAGCGAAGTGCTGGCGGCCGCGGGCCGGCCGCTGGTACCACTGCGGCTCCACATCGCCAACGATATTCCGATCGGCAAAGGCTGCGGTTCCTCGGCGGCTGCGCGTCTGGCTGGCATCGCGATGGCTGTGCATTTCGGCCGGCTCCGCTGGGCTGATGCGCAGATCATCGGTGAGGCCTCGCGCCGCGAGCATCACCCCGACAACGCTTCTGCCTGTTGGCTGGGTGGACTCACCGTCGCGCGCATGTCTGCGGACGGCGAAGCGCAAGTCGTCAGTGTGCGCCCCAAAGGAAAGTGGCCGCTGCTATTAGCTGTGCCCGCCGAGAGCCTTGCGACCGAGGAAGCACGGCGCGTGCTCCCGGCTCAATATTCCCGCGCCGACGCGGTCGCGAATATTCAGAATTCCATGCTGCTGCTTGCGGCCTTCACCGAGGGACGCCCCGATCTTCTTTCCGCGGCGCTGGAAGACCGCATCCACCAACCCTATCGCGCGGCGCTGTGCCCCTTGCTTCCTTGCCTGCAGGAGTTGAAGGGGCGGGAAGGCATCCTGGGCGCGGTTCTCAGCGGTGCGGGCCCGTCGGTACTGATCTTTGTCGATCCGCGCTCGTCTGTGCAGAAAGTTCGCAGAGTGGTCACCGCACATTTGTTGCGAAATCAACTTGCCGCCGAGTTGCTTCCTGCTGCGATCACCTTGCGCGGGGCGCGTTTGACCAGATCCTGACCCGCGTTGGCTAGGGATTAGACCCTATCCTGGGGAATGAGCTTGGAGCAAAGCGCCCCCAGGGGCTGAGGCCCGTATTCTTTGGCTCTTTAACGGCACGGCTGAAGCCGTGCCCTGCCCACTAATTTCGAAGCGGGCTCATTTCTATCGGCTGGCGGGCGGAACAATCCCGTTCATCCGCAGGTACTCCACCATCTGCCCGTAGTGGTCGAAGCCATGAGATCCCACGCTCGCAGCCAGCCCCAGACGGGTGACAGAGCCCTCTCCGAACGGGCTCTTCACGCCCTCCACCAGGTTCTTTTCATTGATGGTGGCAACCGCCTTGTGCACGTAGGCGAACGATTCCTTCAAGAACTTTAGAACGTCAGCCTTGGTCGTGATCGTTGTCGGCCCGGCTTCACCGCCCACATCTACCGGAGGCTTTTCCTGAAGAATCGCCGCCCCCAGTTCGTAGTTCACAGCCGCAACATGCTTGATCTGCTCGGCAAATGTCCGCACACCTTTGAATTCGCCGTTGCTCGGAGCGAATCCATATTTCTCTTCCGGCATGGCTTCCGCCGCAGGAATGAACTCGCGCTCCAGGTTGCTCACCGTGCGGTCCAGCACCTGGGTTACGGTACGATGTTCATCCTTCGGCTTAGCGGTCTGCGCCGCAGCCGCCATCGTCAACGCCAGCAATGCACATGACTCCAAAATCAGCAGTGTCTTCATGAAATGTCCCCCTCGTTTCTTGATATCTGACTGGTGCCTCCGGCCAGCGGAGCGCCAAACGGCCATTCCCGGCCCCTCCACGAGCGTATCAAAAAGATGGCAATGCCGGTCAGCAGAATCACAGTCGCATACCGCACTTCCTTTTGCCAATTCTCGCGATTGAAAAGAATGAACAGAAATCCTGCGCTGGCTATCAGCGCGGGCAGCGGATACAGCCACATGCGAAACGGCCGGGGCAGTTCCGGCTGGCGAATCCGCAGCACGATCGACCCCGTCGCCTGGACCAGGAACTGCAGAATCAGCCGAATCACAACCAGAGCTGCGATCGCATCCTTGAGTCGCAGAAAGCAGAACGCCGCCGCGACCACCCCCAGCGCCAGCAGCGAAACGTGCGGGAAGCGATACACAGGATGCACTTTAGCAAAAGCCCGGAAATAGTTGCCATCCCGGGCTGCAGCGTAAGGAACGCGGGAGTACCCCAGCATCAGCGAGAAGACCGATGCAAAAGCGGTCACGATGACCAGCCCCGTCACCAGTCGCGCTGCCCACGCCCCATAGATCCGCTGCATGAATAGCGAGACAACGTACAATCCGTTGTTGTTCTGTCCGGCCCGTGCCATCTCGCGCCAGGGTACGACGGCCAGAATGCAGACGTTCATCGCTATGTATAGACACGCCACCGCCAGAATGGAAAGCAGCAAGGCACGCGGAATGTTCTTTCCCGGATCCTTGATTTCGTCGCCCAGAAAACAGACGTTGTAGTAGCCCCAGTAGTCGTAAGTGGAGACGAGCATCGCCCCGCCCAACCCAGCCAGAAATTGGTGAGAAAGGGTGAATGCTCCCGGAGGAAAGTCGAATGCCCGTGCGGCATTGAAGTGAGTCAGCCCGGCAAAGATGATCCACCCGATCGTTCCCATCACTCCAAACCACAATACCTTCGAGAGCCGTCCGATGGCGGTGATGCGCCGGTAGAGCAGCAGCACAGTAAAGAAGCAGACCACGACTGCCAAAGCCGTTCCTGGAGTCACGATCCAGCTTGCCTGCAGGGTCCCGGCCCACGGAATGTGCAGCGCAGCGTCATGATGCGCGTACACGGTCTCCAGTTCCGGCCAGTAGTAAGCGGCGTATCCCGCCAGACCGATGCAACCGGTGGCAATGGAAAGTGGTGCGCTGAACGAGACCTGCCAGATGAAGAGAAAAGAAATGAGCCGTCCCCATTTCTGCGGCCCATAAATCTCGCGCAAGTAGCGGTACGATCCGCCCGAGGCGGGCAGCGCCGCGCCCAATTCGGCAGTCACCAGGCCGTCACATACGGCGAGCAGCGCGCCCGCCACCCATCCCAGCAGGGCCTGAGGCCCGCCCATGGCGCTCACGACCAGAGGCATGGTGATGAACGGCCCTACGCCGATCATGTCGATCATGTTCAGCGCGGTCGCGCTGCCCAGCCCCATACCGCGGATGAGGGTGGGATTCATTGGCGAACTTTCTGTGGACGTCGGCATCGGTTGCGTGGAGAGATAGAGGTCAGTGGCCGGTGTCAGTGATCCGCCTTCTGTCGAATGAATCTCGAACTCAGCGGCCGAAACGAGGCTGGAATGCTCCCGTCGTCTACGGATACGCCGACATGCACATATTTGTCCGTATTCTCAAGCATCTGGACTTCAACCTGATATTGCTTGCCCTCGAACTCAACCTCATAACACTGCCTATCCGGCAGTTCCGCGATGAGCTGGTCGCAGGACTTTGCTTCCCACCGTTTGACTTCGGTATCAAGAATCGGCTGCCACTGCTCTCGCCGCTTCATGTTCGTGCGCTTTGAATGTACTGACCACTGGCCCCTAGCCACTGGTCACTGGTCACTGGTCACTGCTTCTCATGCCCTGCGCTCAACAGATTCACATACAGCCGCACGGCTCCCGGCACGCCCGCCGGCAACTGCCGGAAAAATGCATATCCGGTGTAGATGTACATTCCCTTACCATACCGTGCCCGCAGCAACCCGCCTTTCTGCGCATCCTCTCCCGGATCCTGGCAGGCCAGCAGCGGCTGAAAATGATCATCCCACTTGCTCATGAAATATAACCCGCGCTCCTGCACCCAGCCGTCGAAATCGTGCTCCGTGATCGCATTGGGATCATGGAACACCGGATCCTCAGGCGCGAGAACCTCTACCGGAGCTTCCTCCACCGAAACGCGCGCCCGGGTCAGTTCCGCGGGATAAGGAGTAAACTTTCCGCTGTTAAACTCTCCGACACCGGTGTTGTACTGTACGAGCAACGTTCCGCCTTTGGAGACAAAGTCGAGCAGCTTCTGGTTATTCGCCACCACGTCCTTCTGCGTATCGTAAGCACGAATGCCCACCACGATCGTTGCATAGTTGCTCAAATCCTCATTCGCCAGCTTCTCGGCGGGGATTAGGGTGACATCTATTCCTACCTGCCGCAAAACTGTCGGAATATCATCACCCGCGCCCATGATGTAGCCGATTTTCAGGTCGTGCGGTGCCTGCACGTCCACAATGCTGACCCTCTGCAGCGCCGGCTGATAGTAGTAAAAGCTGCCCAAGTCCGCGCGCGTGACCAGGGTGTATCCTTCGCTGTATTTTTCGCCATCGGATTCGAGAACTGCGCGTATCGTCGTGCGCCCTTCCTGCAGGCCGGAGGGGAAGACCTTGAACTCGAAATCCTTCTTCTCGCTGCGCCGGTTGAAATCTGCCGCAAACTGCTCCGGTTCTGAGCGCCACCCCTGAGGCAACTCCAAGCTCAGCGTGCCGTGCGCCTCACCGGTCTTATTACTAATGACCCCTACCTTAGCGGTCGAAGTCGAGCCGTTGTGCATCGAGATTACCTGCGCGCCTGGCTCCAGCTCCACCGAGAATAGCGGCACGATGGCCAGCGGCCGGGTTGAGGGTTTTCCAGCGTCGTCGAGAAACGGGGTGACCACGACGGTAGAGATGCCGTTCCTGGTTTTTATTCCGCCTGTGCCGCCCACCGAATACTCGACCCGCGCCCGCAGTGCCGGAGGCGGGAAGGGAAGCGTGGCGTACCGTTCGTCGTCGACGTGATTCAGGCTGTCGCGATCGGGATCATCCCGATGCCAGTACGGCCGCGTATATGGCGTATCCTTCGGTACCCGCAGCCGGAAATCAGCGTGCAGGTCTCCTCCCGGCTTCACCGTTTCCGGTCGCGTTTTCCCATTGATAGTGTTCCATCCCGCTGGAACCTCCAGCTTGATGTGGTCGATCGTCAAGGGTAGTTTCGAGCCGTTGTGAAATGTCACCGCCGTCAGAAACTCCTGCCCCGGCGAAACCGTGGCCAGCGGATCCGCCTCTTTCGGCACCGCTGCGGACGGTCCCCCATCCGACGCTACAGAGGCCGTGAGCCTCACGCCCAACGCCAGATTCAGCGCAGTTTCGGCCTGTTGCTGCTTCTCGGCGATTCGCGTCAGCAAGTCGAGCTTGGCCGCCGTCGTTAGCGTACTGCTCCGAACCTGGTTATTCACATGTTCGAGCCCGGCGACAACCTCGAGCAAAGGAGCGACTGCTGCGGAAGCGTCATTCAGATTTGCCTTTTCTGTCGCCTCCCAAACCCGTGTCGCAATCTTCATCAGTTCCGATCGCAGCTGGGGAACTTTCTCTTGCTCGGCTCCCAACCGTGCCGCCAGTCCCGGCCACCTGGTGTCGACTCCGTCGAAGAAGTTCTTCTCGTGTCCGTCCTTACCCGCAGCCGAGGGCACAACCGAATCCACTAGTTTGTAATATGTAAAGCGATCCCCCGGCTCCACGGTCCAGTTCGCTGCTCCCTGCGACATCTGGTGACGCAGCCCCTGCATGGCAAACTGCACGTAAGACATGCCCAGTTGCGGGTTGCGCTCGCCGGTGTTGAATTTCACGGTCCAATTGGCATCAGGACAGGTCATCGCGCCCCACGGGCAGACATTGCCGATGTAAAACTTCTTGGCCTGCCAGGGCTCGAGCCCCCCGGCAATCTGTTCGGGAAAGCGCTGCGGATCGGCCGCCGCCCGGAACGCCTCCTTCGTGAGAATGCTCGACGCCTGATGGTGCCCGTGTCCATCCCGCTCCGTGCCCGAAAACCGCGCCACCAGCACATCCGGACGAAATGCCCGAATTACCCGCACCATGTCGCCGAGCGCCACATCGTGCCCGCCCCATTTGGCAAACGTCTCGTCCACGCTCTTCGAGAATCCAAAGTCGGCCACGCGCGAAAACCGGTCCTGGATACCGTAAAACTGATCCGACGCCAGCAGTTCCAGGGTCCGCAACACACCCAGAACATCCGACAAATTGCTGCCGATCCTGTTCTGCCCACCCTCGCCGCGATTCAGCGTCATGAGCAGCGTGCTCACGCCCTGCCCGCGCGCCTGCAGCGTCAGCATGCCGCCGTCTTCGTCATCCGGATGCGCCACCACCTGCATCAGCCGCGCCGTCGTTCCCAGGCGTAACAGTTCCAGCCGCAATCCGGTCATGCCCTCATCTTGCGGAATTTCCGCCGGGACTCCCTGGTACAACAGGCCCGGAGGGTCAGCCATGATTTCAGTGAGCCCAGCCTGTGCCATCGCTGCCGATGGAGCCTTCGCCGCAGGCCGGGCCTCCACCTTCGCTGATGGAGCCTGCGCAGGTGCGGTGAGAGCAACAATCATCGGCACGCACGCACACTTCAACCCGGAGAGACTGAGGCGTTGGAGGAATGCGGGGATACCGCGGCGAGCGGGCCGCGACAAGCTGGAGGTTCCGGAATTTCTCACGTTACAAGGATGGGGCCTAACCCCGGTTTGACGCAAATTCTTTCGCGTAGTGCTGGCATCTTGCCGGCTGTCGCATGGGCGTCTCACCCGCACAACCGACGGGCGAAAACGCGCGCCTCCTCGACGTTGCTCAGGGCAGGCTTCCACCGCCGGGACGGCGGGGTTCGCCGTCTACACATCACACAACTCCACCGCCTTTCGCAGCGCTTCCATCGGATCGCCTGCCGGCACAAATTCATGCGCCACATACCCGCGAAAGCCAGCGTCGGCGATGGCCCGCATGACCGCTTCATAGTGAATCTCCTGCGTGCTGTCCAGTTCGTGCCGTCCCGGGACCCCTCCGGTATGAAAATGCCCAATCCACTGCGTGTTGCGCCGGATGGTCTCAATCAGATCGCCTTCCATGATCTGCATGTGGTAGATGTCATACAGCAGCTTCACATTGGGGGAGTTCACTTCCTCGACCACGCGTACCCCCCACGCCGTGTGGTCACACATGTAATCGGGATGATCGCGCTTGCTGTTGAGCAGTTCCATGCAGATGGTGATACCGTGATCTTCCGCAATTGTTCTCACTCGGTTCAGCCCGGCGATGGTATTCCTCAAACCCTCTTCATCCGACATGCCGCCGCGGCTGCCGGAAAATGTAATGACGTTGGGCACGGCGGCCTTGGCGGCTTTGGGAATGTTCGTGCGAAACGCCTGCTCGATCGCCGCATGGTTCTCAACCCGGTTCAGAGCCTTGCCGATCTCGCCCCCGCCGGCATATCCCATCGTGCACACCAGGCCGTAGCGCCGCGGGATCTCATACTCATCCGGCTGCAGCAGATCAATCCCGCGCAGCCCGATCTTGAATGCGTACTCCGCTAACTGATCGAGAGGAATGTGAGGGTAGCACCACTGGCAGACGGACTGATGAATGCGTCCTTTGCGCACTGCTGCCGTCGCATCAGAACTCGCCGCCAGCGATGGAATCCCCATCGCTGCCGCGCTCACTAGCGAAGACTTGAGCAGCGCCCGCCGGGTAAGGTTTTTCATAGAGTGTAAAGAGGGTTGCGGAGAACTGGCGCTAATCCCTGGCCTCTGCCCCATGAGGCCCTGCCTTACTGCCTGCCTTCCTTCAGCGTCGTCTGGCAGTTGCCCGCCGCGGTCAGTACTTCGTTGAAAGCCGTCTCTTTGCGCAGATCCTTCAGCAGCAGATCGTCCAGCAGCGCCGAATGCGCGCAATAATTCTGCTGCACCGCCGCTTTCAGCAACCGCAGCGCCGGCTCATTCTGTCCACAGGCCGCCATGAGGGCTCCCACGTGATACCAGGCCTCGGCGTCTGGCTCGGTCATGACCGAGGCTTCTGTTTCTTTCACGATCCTGGGCAAATCCGCAGGCCGCTGCGCCGCTGTGCAGGCTTCCATCAACTCGCGGTGGTACGACGAAGCCTTCCCCATGTTCTTGGCGGCTGCTCGCGCCTCGGCGATATTCCCCTCCGCCAGATAGATGTAGGGTGTTACCCAGGCCGCCCACTCTGACCCGGCATCCAGATGCACATAGTCCATCGCCCGGTCGGTCTTGCCCATTTCCAGGAACGACCAGGCGCAGGAGCGGAAACTGAAATTCCCTGGATCCAGAGCTCGGGCGGCGTTGCACTCCTGCGCCGACTGATCGAGCATTCCCGCATACCGCAGTACGTAGGCGAGCGCGAAATGGGCGTCGGCACTCTGCGGTTGCCGCCGCACCAGATCGGTCGCCGCGTCATAGGCCCGTCCCAGCTCGCCGCGTTCCACCCGCATCGCGATCAGGTTACTCGCGGCCATCACGCGATTGGGATCGAGCGTCAGCGCCCGCTCGTAGGCGTGATTCGAGCGCTGGAACATGTCTTCGCCGCCGCCGCCGTAAAGCGAGTCGAAGTAATACCGCTGCCCCAGAGCTTCCCACGCCGGCGCATACGTGGGGTCGAGTCCCACCGAAAACTGCAGGATCGTGATCGCTTCCTTATTGGGCTTAGGATCATGGGGAACGGCGATGCTTTGCAAGTAAAAGTCATACGCTTTCTGATTCTTCGGCCGCGACGCTGTCTCTACCTCGCCGCCCCCGCTTCCCAGCACCGGCAGAAGTCCATGCTGCACCTGCGTGGTCAGTTGCTCCTGCAGCCCGATCAGGTTGTCGGCCTTTTCTGTGAACGTGGTTTGCCACAGCAGCCGGTCGGTGGGCACGTCAATCGCCTCCAGGGTCACTGTCAACTGATCTCCCTGCTTCAAGAAATGCCCCTGCACTAATCTTCCCACTCTCAGTTCCTGCCCCACTTTCCTGGGATCCAGGTCCAGCGCCACGAACTTCCGCGTTACCGACGAAGGCCGCACCTCGAGCGACCGCGAATATGTCAGCACGCTGGTCAACTCATCTGCCAGTGCGAAGCGCAGATAGTCCACGTTGAAATCGCCGTTCATGTTCTGCAGAGGCAGGACGGCGATCGCGTTGCGCTGTTCCGCATTCGCCGCCTGGCGATGGTTGTACCACCAGGCCCCTACCGAGGCCAGCACCGCCATCAACAGGCCCGCCATGCCCAGCAGCAGATACATCTGGACCCGCGTATTCCGGCCAAACGTCTTGGTTGCCACCCGCAGCTTGGTGGCGCTTCCGCTCTTGATGGTGCCGGACTCGGTTTCCCGCTTCAGCAGTGCCAGGTCCGACTTCATCTCGACCGCGCTCTGGTAGCGATGGTTGCGGTCTTTCTCCATCGCCTTGCCGATGATTCCTTCCAGTTCAATCGGGATCTTGGGATTCAAATCCCGCGGTGGAACCGGCTTCGCGTGCAGCACCTCATTCAAAGTAGCCAGCGAGTTATTCCCGCTGAAAGGCTTCTTGCCCGTGGCCATCTCGTACAGCACCGACCCGAACGAAAACAAGTCGCTGCGCGCGTCCACCGTCTCGCTACGGGCCTGCTCCGGTGACATGTACACGGCGGTCCCCGGAATCACGCCCACCGCGGTCAACGATTGGTCTGCGCCCGCCCCGTCATCAGCCCCCAGGCCGTGCACCAGTTTGGCGAGCCCGAAGTCGAGCACCTTGACCTGGCCGCCGGTGGTCAAGAAAATGTTGGCTGGCTTGATGTCGCGGTGCACGATCCCCTTGGCGTGCGATGCCACCAGCGCGTCCGCGACCTGCACTCCCACCTCGAGCACCTTATCCACTGGTATGGGCTGGCCGGCGATGTACTGCTTCAGACTCTCGCCCTCGAGCTTCTCCATCACGATGAAGGGATGCCCGTTGTTATCCTCGATGCTGTGGATGGTGCAGATATTGGGGTGGTTGAGTTGCGACGCCGCGCGCGCCTCGCGCGTGAACCGCTCCAGCGACTTGGGGTCGCCGGCCAGGTTTTCCGGGATAAATTTCAGCGCGACATGTCGCCCCAGCTTGAGGTCCTCGGCCTCGTAGACGACCCCCATACCACCACCCCCCAGCTTTCCCAGGATGCGGTAATGGGACACGGTCTGGCCGATCATGAGTGCCTGCGACTATTGCTCGGCGCTAATGTTAGGCCCCCAGCCGAATCCCGGTCAACTGCCTTGTGGGAGAAGGGAAAGGAGGGGTCAAATCGCGCCCCCCTCTCTGTGAAACCTGAGCTGTGTGGATTTTGAATTGGGGCACGGGGGCGGGGCGAGCGGGGCGCGGGGGGAGCGAACAAACGGCACCCAATTGAGAATACAATCTTCAAGCATTGGCGACGGGGAACCGAGTCTTAGTAAGGTCACGTCGATAATCACTCTTATGGCAATTGAAGATGCATTGAATCGGCTTGGATCTGAGGCGAATGCTGAGCTTGCTTGGGCATTCGGGGATGTGTCGCGGGTGTGGGCGAGCCGAGAGAATTGGAGAACTTGCGTATTACTTCTGCATCTCGAAGCGGATCATCCCAATTTGGCTGGCTGGAACGAGTTGGTAAGAAAAACAAGACTCGCTCTCGCCGACGAAGCTGAACTTCGGACCAAGGCCGGACTGTTGCTCTCACCCGCCGAAATTCGGTTCAACGATGTGATGGAAGACTTCATCGCGGAGATGCATGCTGCGCAATACTTGCGATCGCTTGGTCATGCTGACATTCATTTTCTCTCCGAAAACGACGCGATTCGCACAGATCTACAATCCCGCGGTGGTGAGTGCGTTTATGTAACCGAAGCGAAGAACCTGCGGGAGCCGCGCGCACTGACCAAAATCGCCTTCAGTCGCTGGAATATGAGAAAGGCCGCCGAGCCGGGATCATACGAATTCATGGCGAGCCTGGTTGCTATGGACGACCCTTTGGGCGATCTAACAATCGAACAGGCTAACGCAGTTGATGCAATTATCGATGACCTGCCGAGGTGGAAGCGGCCAAGCGAGCAACAGAGACAGTTGCCCGGAGGCCGCAGGATATCGATCCGGGTTAACGATGGGCCGTCACACATTGTGAGGTATGGGGGCGGTCCCTTCCGTGTCGATGGCGACAATGGGATCGTCGCGCAGGGGCAGCGAAATCTGATGCTCAAGTTGCTGGAACACACTAGAAAGGCGCTAAGCCAGTTATATGCTGACCCCGTTCCCGACGCCTATCGGCGCTTACTTTATGTGCGATGGAAGCCTCCTGAAGAGTTTTGCGTAACTCCCGACGGCGTGGAACAGGTGAGAACAAATGCTAGAGAGGGTTTTCGTTCATTGATCAAGCCTTACTTCCCGCACTTTGCGATCGCCATCTTGCACACGGGTGAGGATCCTGAACACGCGGCTCCGGTTCGGTGGGAATAGAAGCGTCGCAGTCTGATCCCTGAAGCCGACCGCGCGGGACCCCTCCTGAGCCCCTAGAGCTGAAACCAACCAAAACACGGTCAACGAGTGTAATCGCCTGATAGCGTCAACCATGACACTTTCGGCTTGCTACAATCCCATTCATGCTGAAAAGACTAATATTTTTGCTGCTGATGGCGAGTTGCTCGTTAGCGGCAGACTCTCCCAAGCTCTTTGAACGGCAAGTAGCAGAGCAGAACCTAACCAACAAGGTCGAACCGATCGTTCTGGCCCTTGCGAAGACGCTGGAGATCTGAGGGACTGTGTCGCTGGAAATCATAATCTCTCCCGAGGGGAAGGTGAGTTCCGTCAAAGTTTTGAGCGGACATCCCATGCTCGCGCCTACTTTCGTTGACGCCGTGAAGAAGTGGGAGTACGAGCCATTCGTCCAAGATGGGCAACCCGTATCCGTGGTTACAACCGTTGAATGGAACGTTCCGTCTCCGACCCGAACCAATACTGAGCAGAAGGCGTTAAAAGACTACTACCCGACGTTTCAAACTTGTTACCACATGGTCCGCGATGGGAAGAACTCTGATGCCGAAAAGGAATGCTCCGAAGCTGTAGCCCTGTCAGATGGACTGCCAGCCAATCGCCTTATTGAAAGGAGCAGTTCTCGCACATTCCTGGCGCACGCGCTAATCGCGGAACGCAAGCCAGACGAAGCGATTCCTCTGTATCAGAAGGCATTGGAGATTGCAAAAGGAGTAGAACACAGCGAAAGTGATGCCGACTTCGCGAGTGAACACTCCAATCTTGCGCGTGCCTATTTCCTCGTCGGGCAACTCGATAAGGCCGACCCGCTGTACCAGCAGGCGGTTACGATCTTCGAGGCTGCTATCGTCGCCTTGCCAAGCATGAAAGACAACTACACCGCTCGCTTGAGAAGCACGCTACTGGAATACGCCAAGTTGAAGAACGCGAGAGGCGACGTGGACAGTGCCAAAGCACTGGAGCAAAAGGCAGCGGGGCTTCAGCCTCAGTAGGTGGCGTAATATCCCCTTTACGCTCAAAATCCCCGAGAAAGGGCGAACAGACGGCGCATCGCGTTCGGAAAAGCTTGGAAGAGGAGGAACTGTTAGTGAGATAAGCGAAACCTCTTATTGTCATCCAGCGGGTGCAAATCCCGCCTGATCAAAGTCGAGCAGACAGGTCAGTA
>Ga0187872_10000137_pt1 | contig 89835 bp, 64 predicted proteins | sample June2016WEW_16_4_FD_132973 | JGI IMG/M metagenome (GOLD analysis project Ga0187872, IMG submission 132973) | Peatland microbial communities from SPRUCE experiment site at the Marcell Experimental Forest, Minnesota, USA - June2016WEW_16_40 | ecosystem: Environmental > Terrestrial > Soil >... | reverse complement strand
TCACCGAAATGGCCTACATGCCCGATTACGGCGTGGGCTATTTTTACAGCATCAACAGCGGCAATGGAGATGCTTTTGACAAAGTTGGCAAGGCGATCCGGGACTATGTAACGCGGAATCTAGAGAAACCGTCATTGCCGCCCGTGGCGCCTTTACCGCCTCAAGCCGCCGATTACGCCGGTTGGTATGAGGTGAACACGCCGCGGATAGAAATGACGCATTTTCTCGATCGCCTGGCCATACTGGCGTGGATTCACTTCAAGGACGGCAAGCTCCTCTTCAGCTATCTGGGTGGGTGGAACGACATGTTTGTGCCGGTAACGGGTACCCAATTCCGGCACGTTCCCAAGAAAAAAGAAGACCTGCCGGACCCGGTTGCGGTTCTGGAGTTGCTTACGCCGAATGCGGAAGGACGGTTTGTTGAGGCGGGCGTCACAATGAGGCAGATTCCGGCTTGGTTCGCGATCGGGGAGATTGTCGTCACGGCGTATGTAATTCTCGCGATGGCCGCCATCCTGGTCTATGCACCCTTCTGGCTGCTTGGCGGGCTCAGCAAAAGGCGACGGCGTCCGGCCGAACGAGCCATGCGTATCTGGCCGCTCCTCGCGGTGCTCAGCCTGGTGGCATTTGTCGGCATTATCATTCTGAGCGGTGACGACCTGATCGAGCGACTGGGGAATCTGACAGTGTGGTCGGCGGCTCTGTTCCTGGCGAGCATCGCGTATGCTTTCGCGACTGTGGGGAGCGCCGTTTCCCTGTGGCGTGCTCCGGCGGAGACAGTTCGCCGAGGCGTGAGGAGATCTTCACTAGTTGTGACCGTGGCGCTGCTGATATCCGCGGCTTACTTGGCCTATTGGGGAATCATCGGGCTGCGGACGTGGGCGTAGCGAGTCCGGCATACACTGGCAGTCAATGAAAACTCCAGGTCGCGCCGCGTTCGGCTCAGACTTCGCTCCGAGCCAGCCGCAATGAGTTCCCCACCACCGGCACGCTCGGCAGCAGCATAGCCGCGGCGGCCGTCGGCGGGAATGCGCTCGCCGGCTCCGCCCGTGTGGGTCCATTTTGGAACTGGATTGGCTTTTCTTGCCTTAACTCGAACTGGTCTGGCCGCCGATGTTAGGCGTCCACAATTGCAGTTTGACCAGCCAATTTGCCGGCTCCGGGAGGATGGCAAACTTGGGCAGGTCGCCGCGCACCATCGCGACCTCGTCGCAGCAGTGATAGCGAGGGCAAGCGTGGCAGTCTTTGTAAATCTTGTCGGGAAGGTCTTCGCGTTGGGCAACGGAAAATCCCTGCCGCGCGAAGAATTCGGGCTTGCGAGTGAAGAGACAAATGCAATCCACGCGATGGCGTCTGGCCTCGGCCAGCAGAGCTTTCACCAGGCGTCCGCCGCCTCCTTTGCCCTGAGCCCAGGGAGCGACGGTGATGGAGCGTATCTCGGCGAGATGGGTGCCGTAGAGGTGAAGCGCGCCGCAGCCAATAATGCGACTGTCGTCTTCGAGAACCACGAAGTCGCGGACGTTTTCGCAAATCTCGGCGAGCGTGCGCGGCAGCAGCGTGCCGTCACCGGAGTAGGCCGAGATCAGCTCGTAAATCTGCTCGGCGTCGGGCAAGATAGCTTTACGCGTGCGCATGGACCTCCTCGCGGAGCAGTTCGATTTTCTTTCGGGTAGCAGGGATGGCCTGGCGCACGCGAGCCGGTGAGGTTCCACCCGGAACGTCGTGGATTGCCAGGACTGATGGCAGTTCTAATGCCGCGTAGAAGTCCTGATCGAAGACAGGACTGAGAGATTGCAATTCGCTCAGAGGCAAGTCTTTCAGTTCACAATTCCTCTCGAGACATATCTGCACGGCCTTGCCGATGAGCTCATGGGCCAGCCGCGAAGGGACGCCACGGTGGACCAAATAAGTTGCGGCTGCCCAGGCGTTCGTGAATCCCGATTGAGCGGCGTGCTGCATACGGTCGAGATGGAAGTCCACGGACTTCATCCATGCGGTCACCAGCGGCATCATTTGCAAGAGGGTGTCGGCAGAGTCGAAGAGCGGCTCCTGCGTTTCCTGCAGGTCTTTGTTGTAAGCCAAAGGCAGGCCTTTGACTGCGACCATGAGCGCGACGGCGTTCCCGAGCACGCGGCCGCTCTTGCCCCGCACTAGTTCGAGCAGGTCGGGATTTTTCTTCTGGGGCATGGCGCTGCTGCCGGTGGAGTAAGCCTCAGGCAGGTCGAGGAATCCGTATTCCTGCGAGGAGAACAGGATCATTTCTTCCGCCCACCGGCTCAGATGAAGGGCGAGCAGCGACAAGTCATTCACGAACTCCAGCACGAAATCGCGGTCGCTGGTGGCATCGATGCTGTTCGCGGTCGGGCGGTCAAAGCTGAGAGCTTCGGCCATGAAGTCTCGATCCAGCGGCAGGGTCGCGCCGGCCACCGCGCCGGAGCCGAGGGGACAAAGGTTCGGCCGTTTGCGGCAGTCGGCGAGGCGATCGGCGTCGCGGAGAAACATTTCGACGTAGGCCAGCAGCCAATGACCAAGCAGAACCGGCTCAGCCCTCTGCAAGTGCGTATATGCAGGCATGGCGGCATCACCCGCATGCTCAGCGCGATCCGCCAGCACGGTGCACAATTCGGCGATTTCTTGCCGCAGCTGATCAATGGCCGCCCGCACGTAAAGGCGCAGGTCGGTGGCAATCTGTTCATTACGGCTGCGGCCGCTATGCAGCTTGTAGCCAACTTCTCCGATCAGAGCGACGAGCTGCTTTTCCACAAAGTGATGGACGTCTTCGGCTTCATCGTCATCCAGAAAAGACGGGGATGCCGCGGAACGCTCACCGATCTGCTCCAACCCCTGCAAAATGCTGATGAGTTCTTCAGAAGACAGCACACCGGCATTCTTGAGAGCGCGGGCGTGCGCACTGCTGGCGGCGAGCTCGTACTGCAGCAGCCGGCGATCGAAGCTGAACGAGCGCTGCCAGCTGTCGAATTCGGGATCCAGCGGCTGCCGGAACCTGCCCGACCACATCTTCATTGGTTCACCCCCATCAAGCGACCTCCATCCGCGACCGGGCGCGAGAGCGGGAGGGCAGGCCGAGAATGCGAATGAACCCCGCCGCATCTTTCTGATCGTAGCTGTCTCCCATGGTGAACGACGAAAGATCGGTGCGGTAGAGCGAATGTTCCGACTCGCGACTGAGCACCGAGACGTTCCCCTTATAGAGCGCAAGCGTGATGCTGCCCGTCATTTCCTTTTGGGTGCTTTCCACAAAAGCGTCCAGGGCCTCGCGCAGCGGTGTGAACCACAGGCCGAAGTAAACCAGTTCGGCGTATTTCAGGCCGATGTGCTGCTTGAAATGGGCGACTTCTCGCTCCAAACAGAGAGCTTCCAGTTCACGATGAGCGGTGATCAGCAGCGTGCCGCCGGGAGTTTCGTAGCAGCCGCGAGACTTGATCCCGACGAACCGGTTTTCGACCAGATCCGCGCGGCCGATGGCATTGCGGGCGCCGATTTCGTTCAGCAATTCGACGAGCGAAACCGGATCCATTTCCATTCCGTTGACGGAAACGGGCACGCCCCTCTCAAATCCGATGTTCACCTGCTCTTCCTTATCGGGAGCGTCCTGGGGTGATCTGGTGAGCTGCCATGTCGTTGCCAACGGTGCGTTGGCGGCGTCTTCCAGTTCGCCGCCTTCGTGGCTGACATGCCAGAGATTGCGGTCGCGGCTATGAATCTTCTCGCGGCTGGCAGAAACCGGAATCCCGCGCTGCTCGGCGTAGTCGAGACAGTCTTCGCGCGACTTCAACGACCACTCGCGCCACGGAGCGATGATCTTCAACTCCGGCGCGAGCGCCTGGTAGGTCAGCTCGAACCGCACCTGGTCGTTGCCCTTGCCGGTGCAGCCGTGAGCGACCGCGGTGGCTCCTTCACGTAAAGCCACTTCGACCTGGCGTTTTGCGATCAGGGGGCGAGCGAGCGAAGTTCCGAGCAGATACTTGTGCTCATACACGGCGCCGGCCTTCAGTGCAGGGAAGACGTAGCCGGTGAGAAATTCCTCGCGCAGATCTTCGACGATGACCTTGCTGGCGCCGGTCGCGTAGGCCTTCTCGACCACGGCCTCGATATCGTCTCCCTGGCCAACGTCGCCGACCATGGCGATGACGTCGTAGGCATAGTTCTCTTTCAGCCAGGGAATGATGATGGACGTGTCCAATCCACCGGAATAGGCGAGAACGACTTTTTCAGGCATGCGGGCTCCTTACAGGCAGGCGAACTGAGCCGCCCAATAACAAATAGAGAATGGCTTTCTGAACGTGCAGGCGGTTTTCCGCCTGGTCGAAAATGACGGAGTTGTCGGAATCCATGACTTCGTCAGTAACTTCTTGTCCGCGATGAGCCGGCAGGCAATGCATGAACACCGCATGCGGCGCGGCGTGCGCCATCAACTTCCGATTCACTTGATACGGTGGAAAAATCTGCGCCCGCTTCTCGCCTTCCTCTTCCTGCCCCATGCTGGCCCAGGCGTCGGTGTAAACCGCATCGACGCCTGTGACCGCGGCATGAGGCTCCGTGAGAAGCTCGATGTGAGCGCCCGTCGGCTTCGCAATTTCCAGCGCGTCGGCGACGATTTGGGCATTTGGTGCGTAGCTCTCAGGCGTGGCGACGCGGATCGACGATCCGAGAAAGGCGCAGGTTAACAGGAGGGAGTGCGCGACGTTGTTGCCATCTCCGACGTAAGCAAGGCAAATCTTCTTGAGATCGCCAAAGCGCTCTTGCAGGGTGAAGTAATCGGCCAGCGCCTGGCAGGGATGCTCCAGATCGCTGAGCGCGTTAATTACGGGAACCGAGGCATACTGGGCCATGCCCACGATCGTCTCTTGCGCGAACGTGCGCAACACGATCACATCCACCCAGCGTTCGAGATTGTGCGCGATGTCGCTCAGGGTCTCGCGGGCGTCGAGCCGGCTCTTGGTCTGGTCCACGAACATCGCAGCCCCGCCGAGGCTCGTCATGCCGGCTTCAAATGTGAGCCGGGTTCGGAGCGAAGGCTTCTCGAAGAACATCACCATCTGTCTGCCTGCCAGCGCTCGCTGGAAAACCGATGGGCGCGATTTCATGAGCCCCGCCAGGTGCAGCACGGCTTCGACGCCCCGCGGCCCGAGATCACGGGTCGAGATCAAGTCTGGGCACCAGAAGAGGCCCGGAAAGGTTTCCGTCGCTTCCGGCGCCCTGGTTTGTAATTGATGATTCAATGTTGACTCCTGTTTGTTGTCGAAACCTGCGCTTCACGAGAGACGACGGTCGAGCTTCGCTCGACCGGACAGCCGAGGGCGGCTGTCCCCACACGAATTTGGTTCATGCGTACGTGACCTCCGTCCCGCAGTCCAATTTGGCGAAGTAGAATTGCGGCAAGGCTTCCGCTTCGGTCGCGGGCAAGATCCGGACGCGTCCTACACCCTGCTTCAGCGCCTTTTTGCAGGCTTCCAGCTTAGGCAACATGCCCCCGGCAATGATCGAGTTCGCGGCCAGGTCCTCGGCCTGGCTGGTGCTGAGCCACGGAATTACGGTTCCTTCGGCGTCCTTGACGCCGGGAACGTCGGTCAGGAAGATGAGGGCGTTGGCGTGGCAGGCCGCGGCGCAGGCGGCGGCCATCTCGTCGGCGTTGACGTTGTAGTATTCGCCATCAGCCCCGAGGGCCAGCGACGCGAGAACGGGGATGCCGCCTTGCTGCCAGAGAGCTTCGATCCAGCAGGGTTCGGCAAAGCAGATTTCGCCGACGAAGCCGAGATCCTTGTCATGAACCTGTTTGCGGCGTGCGCGGAAGCTCATGCCATCACCGCCGCAGAATCCGACCGCGGGCATGCCGGCAGCCTGAATCGCGGCCACCAGCTTCTTGTTGACCAGGCCGCCGAGCACCATGAGTGCGACGTCGCGAGTCTCAGCGTCGGTAACGCGAAGCCCGGCGACGAATTGGCTTTCTTTTCCGAGTTGCTTCAGAACCCGAGTCAGCGCACCGCCGCCACCGTGAACTACGGCAACGTGGTGGCCGTCCTGAGCCAATTCGGCGATGGCGCGGGCGCACTTGCGCAGGATGGCAGCGTTTTCCAGCGCGGCCCCGCCAATTTTGATCACGATGGTCATTGCAAGCCTTCGTCCTCCGCCCATCCATACATGACGTTCATGTTCTGGACCGCCTGCCCGGCTGCGCCTTTCAGCAGGTTGTCGATGCAGGAGATCACCACCAGCCGCCGGCCGTCTTGGGCGAGACAGAAACCAAGATCGCAGTAGTTCGTGTGCAGAGAGAACTGCACCTCCGGAAGTTTCGGCGATGGAAAAACCCGCACCCAGCGCTTGCCTGAGTAGGAATCTCGAAAACTCGACTCCACTTCCGCGGACGTCATCTGCCGATCGAGATACACATAGATGGTCGAGAGAATCCCGCGCGGGATGGGAAGCAGATGCGGAGTGAAGATCAACTCTTGCGCATTCAACCCAAGCTGCTCAACCATCTCGCCCACGTGCCGGTGGCTGAAGACCGAATAGGCGGAGAGATTGTCCGCGACCGAAACGAAATGCGTCTTGGGTGTTGGCTCTTTCCCTGCTCCTGATACGCCCGACTTCGAGTCCGATATGATGCCGCGGCTGCGGTCGATGACGCCGGACTTGACGAGCGGCGCCAGCGCCAGGATTACCGACGTGGCGTAGCAGCCGGGATTCGCGACCAATTGTGCAGTCGCCAGGCGATCGCTGTTTAGCTCCGGGAGCCCATAAACCGCCTTGCCGGTCAGTTCCGCTGCCGTGGCGGCATCGGAATCCTGAAAACCGTAGATCGCGCGATGCTGCTCTTGCTTCAAGCGCCATGCCCCGCTCAGATCAATGACGCGCACACCATGAGCGATTGCCTCGGGCACAAGCGACCGCGATACCTCATGGGGCGTGGCCAGGAACAGCAACTGCACTCCCTGCTGTTTCAGGGCTGGCCACGAAAACGGATGAAGCGGGTAGCCGCCGTTGCCGGAAAGAGCCGGAAACAGGTCGGCCAAGTCAGAGGCGCCATTATCGGCGGCGCGACGGAGCAGGAGTGGCTTCTCCAGCCGAGGATGACGCAGGAGAATTCGCGTGAGTTCGAGACCAGAATATCCGGTCGCGCCCAGCACCGCGGCTTTGAGTTTCGCGGACATCAGCTGAGCATTTCCTCAATTCGGCGGGCGAGCCGGTGCGCCTCTTCCTTGTCTGGGCAAACGATCAGAATGGTGTCGTCGCCGGCGATAGTTCCGACCACTTCGGACCAATCAGCCTCGTCCAGCGCCGCAGCCACCGGCTGCGCGCTGCCGACGATGGTCTTTACCACCAGCAGATTCTGGGCCGAACGGACACCAAGAACGAACTCACGCACCAGACGGGAAACAGGAGGCAGCGCAATGGCAACCCCACTTTCATTCTGGGGCAGGGAATACCCGTGGTGCGTCTTGCTGAGATTCAGGTCTCGAATGTCGCGGGAGAGGGTGGCTTGCCCCACCCTGAACCCCCGTTTGCGTAAAAGTCGCTGCAGATCGTCCTGACTGGCGAAAGTGCCGTGCTTCAGGGACTCCAGGATCGCGCGCTGGCGGATGGTTTTATTCATGATGAATATTTATGCAGACTAGTGAATAAATATTGTTGCATGTTACCCGATCGGCACAGAATGTCAAGGAGAAAGGTGCATCTGGCGGGTTACTGTCTGGGAAAGGGAGACCGTCTGCTCGGGCCTTAAGCGATCCCGCCGCCATCTACCACAAGCTGGGCTCCGGTGATCCACTTCGACATGTCGCTGGCGAGAAAGAGAACGGCATTGGCAACGTCTTCGGGAGTTCCCACACGGCCGAGCGGACGGTTGGCGGCCTCTTTCATAAACTGCTCGCGGGCCTCACCGAGCTGGCGGCATTCTGATTCCAGCATGGGCGTGTTGACGTCGCCGGGGCAGACACAGTTCACGCGGATGTTGTCCTTGCCGTGGTCGATCGCCATGGCACGGGTGAGATTCAGCACTCCTGCTTTGGCGGCACAGTAGGCAACTGCCTTCGGACCACCTTTTAAGGACCATCCCGAGCCGATGTTAACGATGGCGCCGCCCTGGCGAATCATGTGCGGGATTACTTCCCGCGATAACAGATATGTGCCTTTCAAAGTCACATCCAGGACCGCATCCCACTCTTCTTCTTCCAGCGCGAGGACGTCCTTGCGCACGGTGATGCCAGCGTTGTTGCAGAGAATGTCGATCGAGCCATGGCTCTCGATGACCCTCTGGACCGCTTCCCGGCATTCCGCCTGGGAAGAAACGTCACAGGCGATGAAGCTAGCCTGGCAGCCCAACTGCACACCGAGCCGCACGGTTTCGTTGCCGCCTTGAGAGTTCTTGTCGAGAACAGCGACTGCCGCGCCCATCTCGGCCAGGCGAATAGCGATTGCCCTCCCGATGCCGGAGGCAGCCCCGGTCACGATCGCAACTTTACCTTGAAGCGAAAGCGACTGTCCCGCTCGATTGCAGATTTGTTGGAAGTCCATATTGCCGGCCTCGTAGCTCTCCGACCCTCACGCCACCGCTGCCAAAGCCTTCTCCATGGCGGCCAGCGTTTTCTCGACGTCGCTTGCAGTGTGAGCCAGCGTGACGATCGAATGCAACGTCGCCGCCGGACTGGTGTAGATTCCATGCTCGAACAGCTTCCAGGAGAAACGCTGATACTTCGTGCGGTCCACGTGCTGGCAGAATTCGCGATAGTCGCGGATCGCATTCCGCTTCGTGAACATGATTTGAAACATTGGACCCACACGTTGCACGATTGCCGCCGTGCCGGTGCGGCGGAAAAGTTCCGTGATTCCGCTCCCCATCTGATCGGCCAAGTTCCAGATATAGCGAAACGCGGCTCCTTGGTCGCGAGTCAGCTTGCGCAGGTTGGCGCGTGCGGCGAACATGCCGATGCGCGAGGCGTTGTGAGTCCCATAGTGCAGCACGCTGCCGCCGGCGAGCGCCGACATTACATCTGCCCGTCCGGCAAATGCCGCCACCGGAAGCCCGCAACCAAGCGCCTTTCCAAAACTGACAACGTCAGGCTTGAGTTTGTAATATTCCTGGCAACCACCGGGCGCAATGCGAAACCCGGTTACGGTCTCATCCAGAAAGAACAGGATGCCGTGTTGCCGGGTCAGGTTCTGCAAGCCTTCCAGATATCCGGGCTCCGGCGGAATCACACCCATATTCGCCATCACGCCTTCGGTGATTACGGCTGCGATCTCGCCGGCATGATTGTGGATCGCGCGCTCAAGAACGGGCAGGTCATTCCATGGGACTACGATTGTGTCCTCGAGCGCATGGCGATTGAGGCCGGCGCTGTCGGGGCTCTTGACCGGATCGCCCGACAGGCCGGCGGCTCCGGGCGGTAAGGGGTTCGAACTGACCAAAACGTCGTCATACCAACCGTGATAGTGCCCCTCGAATTTCAGAATCTTCGGCCGGCCGGTCACGCCGCGCGCCAGCCGGATCACTGCCATCACGGCCTCGGTGCCCGTATTGGCGAAGCGTACGATTTCTGCATTAGGAACAATCTGCTGCAAAAGCTCCGCAACTTCCACTTCAACTTCTGTGGCAGTGGCAAAGTGCGCGCCGGTCGCGGCTCCCTCAGCGATTGCTTCGGTGATTTCAGGATCGGCGTGCCCTAAGGGCAACGCACCAAAACCCATCATCCAGTCGATGTACTCGTTGCCATCAACATCGTAAAGACGTGATCCCCGCCCGCGACGCATAAAAATCGGATACTCGCCGTAGTTGGCAGGGCCACGCGATGCAGAACTCCCGCCATCGACAAGCACTCGTTTCGTTCGCTCGAAAAGCCGCTTGGACTGGTGTGTGTTGAAACCGGAGTTGCGGTTGGACGGCAAGGTTCCCCCTTGGACCGGCCTTCCATGCTACAGGAAGTGCAAGGCTAGAGAAACCCGACGCACGGTATGATGACAACAGGCACTGCCTGCTGCTCTCGATATGAATGGTTGGAAGATACGCTGTGCACTCCTCGCATCCTTATTACCCCTCATCATCGGCGTGAGCTTGCTGATGCATTCGCAGGCAGGCACAGTGCAAGCTCAGCCGAAGCAAGCCACAGCGGCTTCGAAGGCCGCAGCCGAGGCTCCAATTCAATTCGTCTACCAGCCGATCGATTTCAGGCTCGACAGCGACGAAACGCCGGAACACCACGCTCCGGAAACCATGGCCGGCGGCGTTGCCATCTTCGATTACAACAATGACGGCAAACTCGACATCTTCTTTACCAATGGCGCGGATATCAAAACGCTGCGCAAGGATTCCCCGAAATACTACAACCGTCTCTTCGAGAACGACGGCCACGGACATTTCACGGACGTAACCGAGAAAGCCGGATTGGCCGGAACCGGCTACGACACCGGTGTCGCCATTGGGGACTATGACAACGATGGCTATGAAGACATTTTTGTCGCCGGCGTGCATCGCAATACGCTTTATCACAATAACGGCGACGGCACCTTTACCGATGTGACCGCCAAGGCGGGCCTGAACAAACCCGATCCGGAGTATGGGCCGCTATGGGCGGTGGCCGCCGCGTGGGTGGATGTGAACAACGATGGCCTGCTTGATCTCGTGGTCATCAACTATCTGAAATGGGATGTGGACCACGAGCCGGTTTGCGAAGACCATGGGCATCGCGACTACTGCCATCCCAAGATGTACAAACCCACTCCCAACCAGTTGTTCATCAACAATGGCGACGGCACTTTCCGCGACGCTTCGATTGAGGCGGGTTTCCGCGCGCATCCCGGCAAAGGCATGGGAGTCGCCGCCGCCGATTCGACACTTTCCGGCAAGATGGACCTCATGGTCACCAACGACAAGCTGATGAATTCGTTCTTCCGCAACCAGGGAGACGGCAAGTTTGAGGAAGCAGCTTTCGACGAGAATGTCGCGCTGCGCGAGGATGGCACCTATATTTCCGGCATGGGCGTGGATTTTCGCGATCTCGATAACGATGGCTATCCCGACATTTTTCTGGTTGCTCTCGATGGCGAGACATTCCCTCTCTATCGCAACACCGGGAAAGGAAGTTTTGTGGAGGTAACACGGGAAAGCGGAATGACCAGGATGAGCCTGCCCATGGCCGGTTATTCTCCCACCATCGCGGATTTTGACAACGACGGCTGGAAAGATATTTTTGTCTCGCGCGGTCACGTGCAGTCGCTGGCGTCGGCTGCGAACCTGCCCATTGAACAACCCAACACCGTCTTCCGCAATCTTGGCGGCATGAAGTTTCAGGCTTTGACCGCCGAGGCGGGACTGACGGCGCAGCCTCCGTCGCGGCACCGAGGCTCCGCCGTCGGCGACCTGAACGGCGATGGGCGCCTGGACGTCGTCGTGAGTGCGCTCAGCGCGCCCGCGGAAATCTGGATCAACCAGAGCCCGGGCAGCAACCATTGGCTGGAGTTCAAGCTACAAGGAACCAGGAGCAACCGCGACGGGATCGGGGCCAGGATCAAGCTCGTCACCAAGTCCGGAGCGCAGTACAACCACATGACCACCAGCGCGGGTTACGCCTCATCGAGCGCCGGTCCGGTTCATTTTGGACTGGGAGCCAATGCTTCAGCAGATCTGGTCGAGATCCGCTGGCCTTCGGGCATCGTGCAGCAACTGCACGACGTGGCGGCAGACCGTATCATCGTGGTGAAAGAGCCCGCCCAATAAGCGAACGCAGATTACGCCGGCTTCAACCCGAGACCCGGCCCGTCAGGAAGGACTAGTTTCCCTTTCTGAACGGTGACACCAGTGTAGGGATCGTTGGCGATGAGCAGATTTCCATCCAGGTCTGCATAGTCGACCAGCGGCGAAAGATGTGCCGCCGCCGTGACGCTCACGGAACTCGAAACCATGCAGCCGAGCATGGTTTTCATCCCCAGCGACTTGGCCACGTAGATCATGCGCAGAGATTCCTGTATGCCGCCACACTTGTCGAGTTTGACGTTGACTCCGTCATAAGCGTCGATCAATTTGGGGAGGGAGCGGGTACTCACGGCAGCCTCATCGGCGATGATCGGCAGGTGCACGCGGCTTCTCACCCATCGGGTCTCTTCGATCATTTCCGCCGGCATGGGTTGCTCGATGAATTCCACGCCCTGCGATTCCAGCCAGTTGATTTTGCGGACGGCTTCCTCCTTGTCTTTCCAGCCCTCGTTGGCATCCACGCGCAGCGGTTTCTTGGTCACGCTGCGCACGGCGGCGATGGTAGCTTCGTCCGTGTCCAGACCAACCTTGATCTTAAGCACCGGAAATGACTCCGCTTCCCGGACCTTCTGCCGTGTGATCTCCGGCGTATCAATGCCGATAGAAAAAGTCGTAATCGGAGTATCTGCCGGATCGAGTCCGAGCAGTTGGTACAGCGGCACATTCATTTTCTTTCCGGCCCAATCCATCAGCGCGATATCCAAAGCTGCTTTAGCGGCAAATTGGCCGGGCATCGCCCGAAAGACATCCGTCATTGTCTTTTCAAAATGCCAGGGACTCACTGTCTGCAAAAGGGGAAGAATCGACGCGATGGCCTTCTTCCCGTCTTCCGCGTTCTCGTGATATCGAACAATCGGAGCCCCTTCTCCAACTCCTGTGACTCCATCGCTGGAGAGACGAACCTGGAGGGTATCGCGGTACTCGCTCGATGACATGGTCGTGGTCCATGTGTGCCGCAACTTGAGCCGCGTAATGCTCGCGTCCCAACTGCAGGCCGGACGTTCTTGTGCCAGCCCGGGCAGCGATACCCAGTTCGCCAAAACAGATCCTGCACCCAGACCTCCAGTCGCCTTGAGCCACTGTCTCCGGTTCACGTTATCCCTCCTGGACGAAGAATACGAACACTCATGAAGCGTCCGTCGAATCTCCGCCTGATGCAACGACCGATTCTACGGCCTGGTTCACATTCTCTCAATGCCACGCGGTTTGAAACGGCCGACGTCGTGCCGAGAGCGCAGGCTCAGCCCGTGCTTGCTCTGGCCCAGCAGATCGATTATAAGGAGCATTCCATGGATACCGTCATCGAGCAATTCAAGTCGCTGGTGGAAGCGGTCAAGAGATCTGAAAGACTTCCATCCATGTCCCGATTGATCACGGCAATTCTCCGGATCACCATTTTCGCGTTGCTGATTCAGTTCATCACGAAAGGGGCCTGGGCGCTGCCTCCGGCCGCATCGCCCAAGGGCTGCCAAGTGCGAACTGTTGACTACGAGGGATGGAAGGCCCAAGACCTATTCAATGAATGGGTTCATGTGATCATCGTGCCTCAACTCGGCGGACGGGTGATGCAGGTTAAATTCGGCGAACACGAATATCTCTTCGTGAATCCCCGGTACAAGGGGCAGTACATTCCTCCCGCGGCAGCCGCCAAGACAGCTCCCTGGATCAACTACGGCGGCGACAAGCTGTGGCCGCTGCCGGAGGGCCAGGGCGACGCTGAGCACTGGCCGGGGCCGGTGTCGGATGCGCTTGACGATGGCGAGTACAGTTTCCGCGTAGTCTCAGAGAAAACTGCATGCACCGTTCGCCTCGAAGGTCCGCCGGATTTATCTACGGGACTGCAGTATTCGCGCGAGATTGTTATCGGCACTTCTTCCCCGGAGATTTCGTTCCACGCGGAAATGAAGAATGCCAGCGACCATCCCATCCGATGGTCGGTTCAGTCGGTAACGCAATACGACACTGCTGACACACAAGACAGAACGCGGTACAACCACGATTTCTGGGCGTTCGCACCCACAAACCCGCAGAGCGCCTTCGTTGACGGTTATCTGGTGCGCGCCGGCCTGGCGGACGACCCTTCGTTTTCCGTCAAAGACGGTTGGTTCACTCTGCACTGGCTGTATCTGGAAAATGAAGTCTGGCTCGACTCCGATGCCGGTTGGATTGCGGTCGTGGATGATTCCTCTCAATTCGGGATGATTGAGAAGTTTCAATACGCGAAAAATGCCGAATATCCGGGGCGTGCATCGGTCATCTTCTACAAGAACGGTGGGGCACTCGAACTGGACGCTAGCGGCATGCCCCGGCTTCGCTCTTCCGATCCGCAGCGCGCGCCGTACTATATGGAGGCAGAGCTCAACAGCCCAATGATTCGCCTGGAACCCGGAGCTTCTTCCGCATTTGATACCAAGTGGTACCCGGTGCGTGCGGACAAGAACCTGAAATATGTGGGATCGGCTGGAGTGGTTGAGATTCCGCTGACCGCGGTCCTCGAATCAGACGGAATACGGCTTGCAGGCAAGTTTGGCGTCTTTTTTCCCGGAAGGCTGAGCGCCCGGTTTTACGATACGAGCGGCGTGGAGCAGCACGTGGATCTGGGCCCGGTGGATCCGCTGCATACCGTGCAACTGAACCAGACGATTCAGGCAGCTGCAAAAGTAGTTCGCGTCTCTTTACACCTCGATGACGGGCAGGGCTCCGACCTTGGTGTCGTGAGCGAGGCTGAAGTTACCCAGTAGCAAAACGACCAAATCATGGCGAAACTGAACATCAAAGCAAGACACGACTGCATGTGGGACATGGTGAGCCTGGGAGAAGTCATGCTGCGGCTCGATCCGGGCGACCAACGCATTTCCACCACGCGTCATTTCCGTGCCTGGGAGGGCGGCGGCGAATACAACGTGGCCCGCGGCCTTCGGCGCTGCTTCGGAATGGAAACGGCCATCGTCACCGCCCTCGCGGATAACTCCGTCGGCCGTCTCGTCGAAGACCTCATGCTGCAAGGGGGAGTTAGCCAGAAATATGTCCGCTGGGTGCCTTTTGATGGAATCGGGCGCACGGTGCGCAACGGATTGAATTTCACCGAGCGCGGATTTGGCCTTCGTCCTGCGCTCGGCTGCTCCGATCGCGGCCACACCGCTATCTCGCAGCTGAAGCCGGACGAAATCGACTGGGATCAGATTTTTTCCAAGGATGGAGTGCGCTGGTTTCATACCGGAGGAATTTTCTGCGCGCTTTCCGAAACCACGCCGCTTGTGGCCTACGAAGCTGTGGAAGCGGCTAAGCGCGCTGGCACGGTTGTCTCCTACGATTTGAACTACCGTGCTTCGCTCTGGAAGTCGATCGGTGGAAAAGCGAATGCTCAGGAGACGAATCGCCGTCTTGCGCCTTTGGTCGACGTGATGCTGGGCAACGAGGAGGATTTCACGGCGGCGCTGGGCTTTTCGGTCTCCGGCTTGGACGAACATCACTCCCGGCTGGAGGCAGCAGGGTTCAAGCAAATGATTGAAAAAGTTGTGAAGGAATATCCGTCGCTGGCCGTGATTGCGACTACTCTTCGTCATGCGAAGACTGCCACGCTGAACGACTGGGGAGCGCTCTGTTATTACGATGGCAAGTTCTACGACGCGCCGGTGCGCGAAAATCTGGAGATCTATGATCGGGTTGGCGGCGGCGACTCCTTTGCTTCAGGATTGATCTACGGATTCTTGTCGGACAAAGACCCGCAGTGGTCGGTCGAATGCGGGGCCGCGCATGGCGCCCTGGCGATGACCACCCCTGGCGACACCACGATGGTGACGCTGGCCGAAGTCATGCAGGCCATGACATCAAAGACTGCGCGTGTCGAGCGCTGAGAGATGCCGGCAGCCGGTGATTACGCCCGCTGAGGACATTATGACCATTGACGATGTGATTCGCAGGATCGGAGAGATTGGAATCGTCCCCGTAGTCCGGGCGTCGACCATCGATGAAGCAATGCGCGCTGTCCAAGCGATCTGCGCTGGCGGGATTCCAGTTGTCGAAATCACCATGACTGTTCCGAATGCGATGTCGGTGGTCCGCGAGGTAGCGCAGCAGTACGAAGGCAAGGTGCTAATTGGAGCCGGGACCGTGACTACTGCCGAACAGGCTGAGTTGTGCATCCGGGCTGGAGCTGAGTTCCTCGTGAGCCCGGGCTTGGCGACTTCGGTTCTCTCGGTTGCGCAAGCTTCGGCGAAATTAGCCATTCCGGGGGCGCTGACTCCGACCGAACTCATGAATGCTCATGATCATGGCGCGCGGCTGGTGAAGATCTTCCCTTGCGGGAATGTGGGAGGCGCCAAGTACTTGCGGTCCCTGAAAGCTCCGTTTCCCAACGCGTCATTGATTCCGACCGGCGGCGTGAACGCGGCCAACGCCGGCGAGTTCATTGCCGCCGGAGCCTTTGCCCTGGGCGTGGGTGCAGATCTGGTGGATACGGCAGCGTTGCGTGCCGGGAATTTGGAAAAGATCACATCGGGTGCGCGTGAGTTGGCGCAGGCTGTCGCTTCCGCGCGGGCAGCGTTGCTTGCAAACAAGAGCACGCGTTAACCACGCGGCGGAGGGAAGGTGCTCGACCCAACCCACAACGAACTCGGCAGTTGACATTGATACATTGTATGCAATGTTTGCAGGACTTCCCGCCTTGGCCCTCGGGTGTGGACGTCCCCCCACCATACGAGAACCCAACAACATGCAGTTCCTGCAACAGGTTATAGACAATGTTCCGAATTGGCCAGAGCCGACACCGATAAAAATATGTCTTGACACCATATGTGCATAAGAGGTTTGTATTGCCGTTGAAACAAAGGTTCCCCAATTGGAGGGGCCACCTCATGTCCGCCACCAACGGGTGCCGAACTTCGTCTCGAGTTCTCTGCGGCGCGTTCTGGTTCATGCGCAGCGCCGTAGCCTCACTCCTCGCCCTGTTGTGTTACTCCGCCACGGCCAGTGGAAACAGCCGGTGCGCCGGCGCCGCGTTGCGCGGCAGACACACGCACCCGCAATGGCGGGATCGGCCTGCGCCTGCGCTCTGGATCTGTTGCTTTGTTTTGCTTCTCCTCCTGAGCCGCGCCATTTCTCCGGCGCAGAACGCAATATCCGTGCCCATTCACGGCGTCACCGTGGACGATCGCAACGACATTCGAGACGACGTCTTCCTCAAGAAGTTGCTCACATCGCTAGGCCATCTCTCAGAAACACCGACTACCCGGATCGTCTATGCGCCGGGAAATAAGAACGGCTCCTTTTCCGCGAATTCGTACCTCGATGCCACCACGCAGATTCGAGGCGTGGGACCTGTTCTCGGCCAGCCTGTGGATTCCTTCTACATGAAATGCTTCACGCCGGCTGAGTACCTCAGCCGCTTCAAGGATTACGTAAACACGCTGGGTAAGGTCGTCGACATCTGGGAAGTGGGTAATGAAATCAACGGGGAGTGGCTCTTCGGTACCACGGAAGAGTGCGTGCCACAGGCGTCGGTGAAAACCACCTCGCAGGCGGACGTTGTGACCAAGATGACGGACACCTACGACTACCTGAAATCCCAGGGCAGAGTCACAGAGTTGACGCTTTACTACAACACGCCGTGTGTCAGGCCCGCTGCCAACGAGATGTTCGGTTGGGTGAACGATCACGTCCCGGCCCGCATGAAGACTGGGCTGGATTACGTGCTGGTGAGCTATTACGAATTGGATTGCAACGGGATCAGGCCCGACTGGCAGCAGGTTTTCACCCAACTGGCCGCGCTGTTTCCAAACGCCAAGTTGGGGTTCTCCGAATTCGGATGGTCAGACTCCAGGCCTGCGGACGAGTCGGTCATCAAGGATCTGATCAGCAGAACTTATGCCGTTCATCCCAACGTTCCGAACTGGGTAGGCGGTGGATTCTATTGGGAGTTTGCCATCGACATGGTTCCTTACGATCCCGCTTCCGGGTCATTGTGGAGCACGATCGATGCGGCATTGAAGAACCAGAAGTAAGGATTGTCAGCGTGGCACGAGCAGCCGGCGGTGCCTTTACACCGTGCGTGGGCTCGCCAGCTTGCGCGTAATTGGCGAAAAACATAAAACGAGTTTGGAGAAACAAGGAGACCCGCGATGACCGCAATTACTACGTCGAATGTCGTATCCCGGGACCGCAGTTGGCAGAGGGCCTCGATCCTTCCAGTTGACGGTGGCTTCATACTATCGGCCCTCATGGCGGTGGTCCTGTTAGTGGCGTCCGCTACTCCGGCGTACGCCCAACTCTATGCCGGATCGGTGACCGGCGTCGTCAGCGACCAAACGGGAGCTGTGATTCCGGTGGCCACGGTAACGCTGGTGGATGCCGACAAGGGCTACACCTTCACCACCAAAACCGATAGCAACGGACGGTATCTTTTTCGTGCTGTACCGCCCGGTGTCTATAACCTTTCGGTCAAGGCACCCGGGTTCAAGGACCAGTCGCACAACGCCATCAAGGTCGACGTCAGCCAGAACGTGGGCGTGGATTTCTCCCTGAGGATGCCCGGTGCGAAGGAAACGGTGAGTGTTTCCGCAACCGCCCCACTGCTCGGCACCCAGGATGCGACCACCGGGCAGGTGGTGGATAGGAAGTTCATCACTGATCTGCCGCTAAACGGACGGGCGGTTATGGACCTGATGTATCTTGCGCCCGGCGTCACCGAAGTGGATGCCGCCTGCATGGGGTGCTACGCCACCAATGTCATCATCAACGGCAGCCGCAACGCCACCACAGACATTCTCATGGATGGCGTGACCGCGACCAACTACGAGCAGAACAGCGGCATCCGGGTAGAGACCTACACACCCTCAGTGGATGCTGTCGAAGAGTTCAAGGTGCAGGAATCGAACTTCAGCTCCGAATACGGGTTCAGCGGCGCGAGCATCGTCAATCTGGTCACGCGCTCGGGCACGAACAGCTTTCACGGAGGCTTGTACGAGTTTCAGCGCTACTACAAGACGGACGCAAACAACTGGTTCAACAACCAGCAGGGAATCCCTATCCCCGGGCTGCGCCGCAGCGATTTTGGGGGAACGTTCGGCGGGCCAATTTTCAAGAACAAAACATTCTTCTTCTTCGACTACGAAGGTGTGCGCGAGGACGATCAGGCAGGGCCCGTCTTCTATGGTGTGCCCAGTGATGCCGAGCGGACGGGCAATTTTGGCGAGATCTGCGGCGGGGATGGCCCCAATGGGCCCGCACCGGGCGCAACGTTCGATGCGAATGGCATATGTTCGAATCCGGCAGGTCAGCTCTGGGATCCGTATTCCGGCTACTATGACCCTAATGTGCAAGGTGCGAGGCGGCTGGCGCCCATTCCATATAACAACCTCGCTACTTACACCAGCACAGTCGACGCGAACCACCCCGGCAACGAAGTTCTGGCCAGCTACACGAGCGGCGCTCCCTATCGCTTACCCAGTGGCGTGGGAAACCTGATCGACCCGGTCGCCCAAAAGTTAATGGCCTACTTTCCCGAACCCAACTACAACACCGGCAGTGGAAGCTACAATCCGTATACCAACCGGGTGGAGTCGGGATCGGTGAGGAGTAGCAACAATCAGTGGGATCTCAAGATCGACCACCGCTTCAACCAGAAGAATCTGCTGAGCGGCAAGTATTCGCACCAGGCTAGCCTTTCCGGTGGGTTCAACTGCTTTGGCAACGCTGCCGATCCCTGCAGCAGTGGGCCGACTACGGGTAGCGCGCACGTGTTCGTCATCAATGACGCGCACACCTTTAACCCCACCACATTGCTCACGGTTTCCTACGGTGTCACGCGCGGCACTTATTTCTACGGCGGCGTTGCCCGCACATTCGCAAACGTCTCCCCGGTGGATGCAATCGGCGAACCACAGTACATGAAGGACTCCGGCTACAACTGGTTTCCAACGGTTGGCATCGGCGGGGGCTATTCCGCTGCGAGCTATTACAGCATTGGCAACAACCCCTGGAGCTATGCCAAGCAGGGACAGGAAACGCATCAACTGATCGGAACGCTGAGCCTGGTGAGGGGCACGCACGAGATCAAGTTTGGGGCGGAAGGGCGCATGCACCGGCTCGACTACACCCAGCCCAACTACGCGCCCGCCGGGGCCTACAACTTCGACCAGACCGGAACGGCAAACTACGATCCCACCTGCGTGCCGAACCCACCCAACGTGAGCTGCCTGCCCCTTGGCGGCGACGGGATGGCGAGTTTCCTGATCGGCGCGCAACCCAACGACTGCTGCGGCATGTACGAGATTCCGAACTCCGTGGCGACGCAGAATTTCGAAGCCGGCGGATTCGTGCAGGATGACTGGAAAAAGAGCGACAAGCTGACTCTCAACCTCGGCCTGCGCTACGAAGTTGTGCTGCCTCGCACCGACCGGCGCAACGAGTTGAACTCGCTCGATCCCAATGTGCAGTCTCCGATCACGCTGGGTGGCCAGCCGCTTACGGGCGGCGAGATTTTTGTCACTCCGAGCGATCGCTATTCCTATGCCCCCGACTATAACGGCTTTCAGCCGCGCTTTGGCTTTGCCTACCGGCTGTTCCACGACACTGTCGTTCGTGGCGGCTATGGCATCTATCTGTCAGCCTGGAGAGGAGCGGTTGCCGGAACTTCCGGAGTTGGGCAGCAAGGATTCGACCAGCTGACTTACCTGGTGCCTTCCTTCGAAGGAGACGGAGCCACGCCCGCCGCGAGGATGAGCAATCCTTATCCCAACGGGCCGACCCAGCCGGTAGGCAGCAGCCTCGGCTTGTTGAACGACGTGGGCTTCGGCGGCTTTGGGCCGATCAAAGACGTCAGCAACAAAGTACCGTACGAACAGAGCTGGAGTCTTGGCTTCCAACACGAAACGAAATGGAATCTTCTGCTCGAAGCCTCGTACATCGGCAAGAAAGGAACGCACCTCTACTTCGCTAATGCAGGTGTTGTCAACCACCTTGGCCCGGAGGTCGAGCACTACAGCAATGCCCAAATTGCGGCGCTGACGTCGTACGTGAACAACCCGTTCGCCGATCCCACGCAGTCAAACGCGACGCAACTCCTGCCCGCCGACAACCCGCTGCTCTACTCGCAGATCCAGGAGATGCAACTGGTGATGCCCCACCCGCAGTTCTACGGATTCGCGGGCGACGAACCTCCCATCGCAAACTCGATCTATCACGCGTTGCAGCTTCGAGCGGAGAAGCGCTTCTCGAACGGCTTGCAGTTCCTCGCCACTTACGTTTTCTCCAAATCCATTGACGATGCATCCCTGACCAGCACCAACAGTGAGTATCTGGGCAGCTTTGCCAGCCTGCAGGATCCAAACAATCCGGAGGGAGAACGGAGTCTGTCTACCTTCGACATTCCCCAAGTCCTGCAGTTGAGCTACACCTACGAACTTCCCATCGGACGGGGAAAGTTCATCGGAGGCGGCCTGAACCCGATACTCAACGGGATCGTGGGCGGGTGGCGCACCAATGGCATCTGGCGCTTCAACAGCGGCAGACCCCTCAACCCGGGCCTCTATATATCTCAAAGCCTGCCCACCTACGGGGCGCAACGTCCTGACCTCATTGGCAGGCCGGAGCGGACCCGCGGGAGCGACTCGACCTGGATCAACCAATACTTCACCAGCGTAGACGGAAGCGCCTTCTTCGCCCAGCCCCAGCAGTATGCGCTGGGCACGGCGCCACGTGATCTAGGCGCAGTACGGCAACCGGGCGCAAAAAACGCCGATCTGTCTATTTTCAAGGAGTTCGGCATGGGCAAGATTCGCGAAGGAATGCACCTGGAGTTTCGCTTCGAGGCATTCAACGCGTTTAATCACCCGCAGTTCGGAGGGCCAGACACCACCTTTGGCGACCCGAACTTCGGCATGATCTTTTATCAGATTAATGGCCCGCGGCAATTGCAGCTGGCGCTGAAGCTTTATTGGTAGAGGAGCAGCGGGGACTGATTCTTCGATGCGCACGGGCCTGCCGCAATTCTGAAGTCTGAAGAGTCGGCAACTGGACCGATGCCCAGGTCTGCGACCCGGAAGTCATTCGCCAAGGCGCTGCGCCTCAGCCGGTGCCGCTGCGCCATTTCACGAGGCTAAAGGCCGCAAGACAGTTGTACAATCGTTGCAGTTCCAGAAATCGACAATGAAATGCCGCATCATTCCGCAGACTCCCACTGAACAGAACCAGGTAAACAGAATAGATTCAACTTCCACATTTTAGAGGACTCATGACGCTGCTGGCCGATGAACGCTCGCGACACAACACAAAAAGCGGTAATGGCACGAATCGTCTGGACGGGCATTCCCTAACCATTGAAGACGTAGTGGCCATCGCGCGGAACCGGCAAAGAATCAGCCTGCACCCAGACGCCGTCGCCCGCATCAACCAGTGCCGCGGCATGCTGGAGCGCAAAATCCACTCGCACGAAATCATGTACGGCATGAACACGGGCATCGGGGAGCTTTCCGAGGTGGTGCTCACTCCCGAGCAGGTCGAGCAATATCAGAAATTCCTGCTCTACTCTCACGCCGCCGGTTGCGGCGATCCATGCACCGAGGAGAACGTGCGGGCGGCGATGCTTTCCCGCCTCAACACGCATTGCTGGGGGCATTCCGGGATCCGCCTCGAAGTGGTTCAGACGCAGGTAGAGATGCTCAATCGCGGAGTCACTCCCGTGGTGTGCCAGAAGGGATCGGTCGGAGCTTGCGGCGATTTGTCGCCCATGGCGCAAATGGCGATCACGCTCATGGGCGAGGGTGAGGTCTTCTATCAAGGAAGAAGGTTGCCGGCAAAACAGGGGATGGCCGAGGCTGGTATTCCGACCATCGTTTTCCGCGAACGAGACGGGCTGGCGGCCATCAACGGCTCCAACTTCATCAGCGGGATGGGCTGCCTCGAGCTGAGCGATGCCGAGTGCTGGCTGAGAACACAGGAAGTCGCGCTGGCCATGACTCTGGAAGCGCTCAACGCCAACATGAAAGCGTACGATCCCCGGGTGCATGCGGTGCGCGGCTATCCCGGCGCGCAGGAATGCGCAGAAAACATCCGTAAACTCACCGATGGATCAGAGATGCTGCAGCGGCCAGGCAAGAAAGTGCAGGATGCCTATTCACTGCGCTCCAGTCCGCAGGTTATCGGGGCGGCACGAGAGGCGTTCAAATGGGCGCGCTATATGCTCGAAATCGAACTGAACCACGCCGCCGACAACCCAACATTTTTCCCTGATGACGACACCGTGCTGACCGGGGCTAATTTCCAGGGAACGCCGATGGCTTTCGCGCTGGAGATGGTCGGCATGTCCGTGACCACGGTGGCCACGCTCTCGGAGCGGAGATTGAACCGGCTGCTGAACCCGCATCTGTCGGTGGGGTTGCCGGCGTTCCTGACCAAAGGTGCCGGCATGTTCTCGGGGCTGATGCTCACGCAATACACGGCGGGGGCGTTGGTTTGCGAGAATCGCGTGCTAAGCCATCCTGCCGCCACCGGATCCATTCCTGCCGCAGCCGACCAGGAAGATTTCGTATCCATGGGAATGACCACGGCGATCAAAACGCGGCAGATCATCGAGAACGCGTGGTACGTGGTGGCGATTGAGTTGATGGCTGCTGCGCAGGCCTTTGATTTCCGCGCTCCCGCGAAGCCTGCGCCGGCTACTCAAGCTGCCTACGAAGCGGTCCGCAAGCGCGTCAAGAAACTCGAGGAAGATCGGCCGTTGTTTGACGACATCAACACCCTCGCGAAAGCCGCGAAGGATGGCGAAATCCTCGAGGCCGCGACAAGAATCGTGCCCGAGTTGAAATAAAGACACGAACGCCGCTTACGGCATTTCAGGGAGATGGCCCGGATCCTTATCGTTGGCGTTGGCAATCCTCTCCGTTCCGATGACGGGTTGGGCTGGCACGTCGCGCGCGAACTTTCCCGCGAAGTGCTGGACGATGAAATTCACGTCATCGCTACGCAGCAGTTGACGCCCGAGATATCCGATTTTGCGAGCCACGCGCAGCAGGTTTTGTTCATTGATGCGGCCTATGGCGGCAAACCGGGAACGTTCAAATGCGAACGGATTATGCCTTCCGCCGCGCCCAGCCGCCATTCTCATGACTTATCGCCCGCAGGCATTCTGAAGTTGGCGCAGGAGCTTTACGGCCGCTGTCCTCCCGCATATCTGCTCACGATCGCAGGAGAATCCTTTGCCACCGGCGACGCTTTGTCGGCTGCAGTGGCCGCCTCCGTACCTGCTTTGAAGGCGCAAATTTGCCATTTCATTGATCACCGCGGAGAAGAGGGCCCCGGGTAGTATTCGGCCCGCTACGGCGAATCCAGCGAACCCCTACAACTGGTCCCGAAAGAGTTCGTGGGTTTCGACCCGGTGAGCGCCTTTGACGAGTTCAAAGCGGGGGTGTCCGCAGGTGCGGCATCGGGGAAACTTTCTGCCTTTGATGCAGGTTACTTCGTGCTCCGGGGCGTGTGCCGGGTCGTGGGTGACTTTGTAAATCCCAGACCTCAGGCAGACGTCAGTTGCCTTGAATTCATCACCAACCTGTACCGCCATTCTTCCTCCGTTTTGAAATTCAATTTGCCACTTCGTCCAGCAGGCGCCCTTCGGCGTCCAGCAACTGGATCTGCATCGCCAGCGAACCGTCGGCGTGGGTCGAACAGCTCAGGCAGGGGTCATAGGCGCGCACGACCGCCGAGACGTGGTTGAGCATTCCCTCATTCAGTTTTGTCCCGTCGACGTAATGTGCTGCAACCTGCTGAACGCTTCGGCCGATCGCCAGGTTGTTGTGCCCGGTGGCTACGATCAGATTGGCCCAGGTAATGGCCCCTTCTTCGTTGACCTTGTAATGATGAATCAGGGTCCCACGCGGCGCCTCGATCATTCCCACGCCTTCCAGAGCGTTCACTCCGGCGGTCGCGCGCACGTGCGTGTCGAGAATATGCGGATCGTTCAGCAACACCTCGATTTTTTCCAGCGCGTGCGTGATCTCAATCAGCCGTGCGTAGTGATACAGAAATGCGCTGTGGGCAACTGCCCCGAAGCGTTCGTGGAACTCACGGAACTCGGCGTCCGCCGCGGGGGTTCCGCAGGCTCCGGCCGCGTTGAGTCGCCCCAGCGGACCGACGCGATATACGCCCCCCGGAAAGCCTTGTGGTATGAAATATGGAGCTTTCAGGTAGGACTCGCGCAGGCTGGCTTCGCCGATCCACTGCTTGTAATCCTCGGCCGCGATCTGGTCCTCGATAATCTCGCCCGACGCCCCGCGAAAACGCAGATTGCCATCGTAAAACTGCAAGTTGCCTTTCCCATCCACCAGCCCCGCGTACATGGTGGGGAACGAGCCAAAGACGCTGATCTCTTCCTTGTAGTTGTCGAGGGCCCCTTTGAAGAAACGCATGGTGCGTTCGGTAATCGCTCTGGCCGACGGCAGTTCGGAGAGAATGTGGTCGCGCACCTGCGGCGCCAGGGGCGTTTCGACTCCTCCGGGCACAATCCAGGAGGGATGCACACGTTCCTGCGCCAGTCCCTCGACAATGTGCAAACCGAACTTGCGCAATTCAATTCCGTCGCGCGCCAGTTCGGGATGATCGGCGATGACACCCATGACATTGCGCGTAGCCGGGTCGCTGTTCATGCCGAGCAGCAGGTCGGGAGCCGACAGATAGAAGAAGCTCAGGGCATGGGATTGCACCATCTGTGCACAGTGCACCAGTTCCCGCAACTTGCGCGCTGCGGGGGGAATCCTGACCGCCATGATCGCGTCGCAAGCCTTGGCGGAGGCCAGCAGGTGGCTGATCGGACAAATCCCGCAAATCCGGGCCGTGATCCCCGGCATCTCATAGAAGGGGCGCCCTTCGGTGAACTTCTCGAAGCCGCGAATCTGGGTGACATGAAATTCTGAACTGGCCACGTGGTCTTCCCCGTCCAGATGAATGGTGATTTTCCCGTGTCCTTCAATGCGGCTGATGGGTTCGATGGTGATGCGCTTGGTCACGCGTCGCTCCTTATCCAAACTTCACCGGCTGGCTGGCTTCCGGCTTCCGCCCTTCCAGCAAGTCGGTAATCAGTCCCAGAATCGTTTTGGCGGGCGGCGGGCAGCCCGGAAGCCAATAGTCGACTTTCACGAACTCACGCAGCGGCCGCGCCTGTTTCAACAAGGCGGGTACCCGGTCGGTGGGGATCAACTTTCTCTCATCGGCTCCGTCAATGTAAACGCGCTGCAGCAGTTTGTTCACGGGAATGTTGTTGCGCATCGCGGGCACGTTCCCCGCTACGGCGCAGTCGCCCAGCGAGACCAGCACTTGCGTCCGCTGGCGGATCTTGCGGATTTTATTCAGATCATCCTGCGAACTCACCGCGCCTTCGACCAGGGTGACATCGACGTCCTCGGGAAACTCCTGAGCGTCCACCAGCGGGCCGTACACGATGTCAATCTTGCGGCCCAGCGAAATGATGGCCGCATCCATGTCGAGCAGGGACATGTGGCATCCCGAGCAGCCATCCAGCCACACGGTCGCCACTTTCGCCTTTTTCATACCTGCACTCCTCTTCTGTGCGCCAGCGAGGTAATGGTGCCAAGCTTCTTCACCATTTCCTCGACCGCCCAGCCTTTCTCCGCCAGCGCCCCGGTGGGGCACGCCTGCACACATTTGCCGCAGTTGGTGCAACTCGCGCTCTGTCCCCACTTTTCATTCATTTCGCTGGTCACGCGCGCGTGAATGCCCCGTGACGTAACATCCCAAACGTGCGCGCCTTCGAGCTCGGCGCACACCCGCACGCAGCGCGTGCACAGAATGCAGCGGTTGTGATCGAGAACGTAGCGCGGATGGGATGTGTCCACGCCCAGCTTGGGATAGTTGTAGGCAAATTCGACCGTGTTTACCCCCAGCGCGGTCGCCATGGATTGCAGTTCGCAATGCCCATTCGATACGCACACCGAGCAGATGTGATTGCGTTCGATCAGCAGCAACTGCACCGACATGCGGCGATAGCGGGTCAGCCGAGCCGAGTTGGTAGTCACCGACATTCCGTCCTGGATGGGCGTGGTGCACGCCGGAAATAGCCGGTCCACCCCCGATACTTCCACCAGGCAAACCCGGCAAGCTCCCACCGACGTCAGACCATCCAGGGCGCAAAGCGTGGGAATATATTTCCCGTTCGCCTTGGCTGCCTCGAGGATCGTCTGGCCCTCCTCGGCGGTGATGAGTTGCCCGTCGATGCGGATTGACAGCTTCTTCTGTGCCAAGACTGGCTCCTTTCACTTCCCGTACAGCTAGCCCACAGCGACGGCTTTCACGTCGCAGCGCAGACAACGGCAAGCTTCATCGTGCGCGGTCTCCTGGTCCAACCCGGAGACCACCTCATCCTGCGAACGCACGCGGGCGGCTGCCGGCAAATGCGTTCCCGAATGCCGGCGGCTGGGACTGGGTTCCTCCGGTGGGGCCTGCTCGTATTCGAATTCGGGGAACAGGCTGCTCCAGCGCTCCCCTTCCATCAGTTGGCGGTCAATGTTGCGGGCCGCCTGCTTGCCATAGCCCATCGCGCCGGAAACATTGGACGCGCCGCTCACCACATCACCGCCGGCATAAAACTTGGCGCGGCTGGTTTCCAGCGTGAAACGGTTCACTTCGATCGTTCCCGCCTTTTTCAGCGCCAGCCCGGACTCCTTGGCAAATTCCGCGTCCACACCCTCACCCACCGCCAGAATCACGGAATCACAATCAAAACGCTGGATCTGACCAGTCGAAACCGGCTTCCTTCGACCCGAGGTGTCATAAGCGCCCAGCCGCGTGGTCACGATTTCAATCGCCTTCACGTTGCCCTTGGCGTCGCCGACGATGCGGTGGGGAGCGGCCAGAAAAACGAACCTGGCGCCTTCCTCTCTGGCCGCGTTGGTTTCCTCTTCGATGGCAGGCATATCCTTGCGCTCGCGCCGGTAGAAAACCGTTGCCTCCGCTCCCTTGCGCAGGGTGGTGCGCGCCGAATCAATGGCGGCATTGCCGCCTCCGATAATGGCGACTCTCCGGCCCAGGGCCACGTTCTCGCCAGCGGCCGTGGCCTCCAGGAAGTTCAGGGCGCCGTACACACCTTTCAATTCCGTGCCGGGCTGATCCACCCCGCTTTCTTTCCACGTCCCCACGGAAACGAAGATCGCGTCGAAATGATCGTCCAGTTCGCCAAACGTGAGATCGGTTCCCAACCGCGTGTTGAAGATGAACTTCACGCCCATCCGTTCGATGAGCGAGATTTCGCGGCTCAAAATGCTCTTGGGCAGCCGGTATTCGGGCAGGGCGAAGCGCAACATCCCACCCGCCTCGGGTTTGCTGTCGTACACCGTGACGTCGTGGCCGAGCAGGGCCAGATAAAAGGCAGCGGTCAGCCCGGCCGGCCCCGCGCCCACGACTGCGATCTTGCGCCCGGTCGGTTCCAGCTTGCGCGCCACCACCGCCTTGACCATCGCTTCGTATTTATCGGACTGGAAAATGGAATCGGCGATGAAGCGGTGCACCTCGCGCATGTTCACTGGTTGATCCAGGGTCTGGCGCCGGCAGCGGTTGTCGCAGGGATGCTGGCACACTCTGCCCGTCGAGGAAGGCAGTGGATTGTCGAGAATGACCGACAGGAATGCCTGCTCCAGTTGCCCCTCTTTATAGAGCTGGAGGAACCGCGGGATGTTCATGTGCAGCGGGCAGCTGTTCTCGCATGGCGACAGGGCCAGTTCTTCGCACACGCCGGCCACGCAGCGCCGGGCAAGAATGTGGTCCTCGAACTCGCTGCGGAAATGGCGCAGCGTAGTCAGTACCGGATTGGGCGCCGTTTGCCCCAGCCCGCACAACGAGCAGTCGCGAATGTAGCGGCTCAGTTCGTCGAGCAGTTCAATGTGGTGCGTCGTGCCTGCTCCTTCCGTCACGCGGTTCAGGATGCGCAGGCACTTGTTGAGACCGACCCGGCAGGGGATGCACTTGCCGCACGACTCCGAGTGCGTGAACTCGATGAAGTAGCGGGCCACATCCACCATGCAGTTGTCTTCATCCATCACCACCATGCCGCCCGACCCCATGATCGAGCCCAACTGCGTCAGGCTTTCGTAATCCACCGGGGTTTCGAACATCTCGTGCGGGATGCATCCGCCGGAAGGACCGCCGGTCTGCACCGCCTTCACCTGCCGGCCTTCACCCGCGCCGTCCCCGATGTCGTAAATGAATGTCTTCAGCGTTGTGCCCAGTGGCATCTCCACCAGGCCGGTATTCCTGATTTTGCCGACCAGCGAGAAGACTTTCGTCCCCGAACTCTTGGGGCTTCCGGTTTCGGTAAACCATGCCGGCCCGCGCATGACAATGGGCGCGATGTTGTACCAGGTCTCGACGTTGTTGATGTTGGTGGGCTTGCCCCACAAACCCCTCTGCGCCGGAAACGGCGGCCGCGGGCGGGGACGGCCCGCCTCACCTTCCAGCGAAGCGATCAGCGCCGTCTCTTCGCCGCAAACAAACGCTCCCGCGCCTTCCACCAGCGAAATGTCGAACTTGAATCCCCGCCCGAGAATGTTTTCCCCCAGCATGCCGCATTCTCGCGCCTGTTCGATAGCCCGGTTCAGGCGATGCACCGCCAGCGGATACTCCGCCCGCACATAGATGATTCCTTCGCTGGCGCCCATCACATAGCCGCCGATGATCATGCCTTCCAGCAGGGCATGAGGATCGCTTTCAATTTCGTTGCGGTTCATGTACGCGCCGGGATCGCCTTCATCGGCGTTGCAGATGATGTACTTCGGCTCGGCCTTGGCTTTGGCCAGGAACTCCCACTTGTTGCCCGTCAGATAGCCGGCCCCGCCCCGCCCGCGCAGCTTCGAGGCTTTGATCTGCTCGATCACCGCCTCCGGATGCGCGTCAATCAGCACCTTGTACAGCGCCTGGTAACCGCCCACGGCGATGTACTCCTCGATGTCATCCGGATTGATGATCCCGCAATTCCGCAGCACGATTTTCCGCTGGCCCTTGAAAAACGGAACCTCATTCCACGCCTGCACCTCGGGATAGCCCTCGCCATATCTCACGTGCCCGGTCAGGTGGTCCCACTCTTCGATCTTGCAGTAGACGAGATCGGGAGACAGGTTGCCTTCCGCAATATCTTCCAGAATGCGGTTGGCGTCATTGGCCTGCACTTTCCGCAAAATCACCAGCGGTTTTCCCGGCAGGCGCACGCTGACCAGCGGTTCCTGGAAGCAGGCGCCGAAACATCCCACGGGCGCCAGCATGACATCGGCTCCGCTGCGCTCAATCGCTTCGGAAAACGCCTGGTAGAGACCCTCGGCGCCGTTGCCGCGCCCGCACGTTCCCATGCCCACGGTCAGTCTCGGCACCGCCGGCACCAGCTTGGCCAGCCCGGCCTCACGCACTGTGTTAAACGCTCCAATATCCTGAATCCGGGGCATCGCTCACTCTCCCCCTTGAATCGTGGCAATCTCGCGCTGCACCGTTCGTTCCGTCGCGTGTCCGCAGATGCGGTGATTCACCTCCACCACCGGAGCCATCGCGCACTGCCCGAAGCAAGCCACCGTCCGCACTGTGAACTGTCCGTCCGGAGTGGTCAGCACCAGCTTGTCCGCCTCGTTTCCGTTACTCTCGTCATCTTCCAGCCCCAGGCCCAGATCCAGCCGCGCCCCCTGCAGCAGATTGCGCGAGCCGCGGGTGTGGCACGCTGTGCCGCGGCAGATGCAGATGGTGTGTTCTCCCTGCGGCTGCAGATTGAACAGGGCATAAAAGGTGGCCACGCTGTAGATCCGTGAAAATGGCGTTCTGGTCTTCACGGCGATGTAGCGCAGCGTCTCGACCGGCAGATACTTGTGCGGATTTCTCTCCTGCACCGCTTCGAGAATCCCCAGCAGCGCCCCGGGACGTCCTGCGCTCTCAGCTACCAGTTTGTCAATAAAAGCTTGCTCGTCGGTTGGAAGATGCACTTGCAGAGGTGTGGACATCGCGTTCCTTTCCGCAAATTCCCCTGTCTAAGAACATAGCGAGTCGGGGTCAGTGCCGGCCAGAACTACAAACACGCATCTAAGTGATGTCAATCACAGCCCCCGATCAGGCAGCGGGCAGTAACTGTGACCTTCGGGAGCATCTTGCAAGTGCAGGGCCAGCAACCTCGTTCATAGCCGCATTTTTGTTCTCTTCGCGTGATTTGTCCCACTTTGGGCATAACGATCATCTGTAGACACTATCCAGCTGGTGGCTTAGCTGACGCGTGTGATTTCGCGCACAATTTGCTTTTTGCTGGTCGCTTACAGTCCGCGGCTGGGCCGCATCAGCTTTCGGGCGATCCTTGGACGAAGCACTGACGATCGGATGGGAACGTTTTCGATGGCGGTGACTTAATTGGGCATGAGGGGATTCTAACGTGGCCTGCACGCCGCGAGACGAAGTGTTCGCTTAAGAGGCGAGTGGTTTCTGTGGGCGGGCGGATTCGATCCCGAAATGGGAGCGAGCCGCATTAGCTTCTCTGCAGAAAGTAGCCCCCCTTCGACCGGGTCGGTTCGGACCATACCGAGCGAAGAGGGGGCGATGTTAGCCTTCTGTTATCGGTGCTGTTTTTGTTGTATCCGCTGTTGCTGCTGCGTGTGTTTCTCGGACAGCTGCTGGGTCTGTTGCTGGTGCCGCTGCTCCATCTGTTGCCTTTGAGCCTGGCCGGCGTTCTGGCGGTCCGCGCGCTGGTGTTCCTGCTCCTGCTTTTGCTGGAGTTGCTGCCGCTCCTGTTGCTGTTTGGCAAACAACTTGTCTTGTTGCTGCTGGTATTTCCGGTCGCGATTGGCATCGCCGGTGTTAGGCGGAGCCGGCCGTTGAAACGGAGGAAGCTCGTTGGGATGCACTGGACGAGAACCGCCACCACCGGACGGTGGATTTCCACCGCGTTCGGCGGGAGGATGATAGGGCGCTCCGGCTTCCCTGGACGCTACGATGTCGCGGCCGGAGAATTCTCCCGGGCGGCCCGTGGCGGCGATGGGTGGCCTGCCCTGATTGACCGACGCGCGCAGTTCCCGGTTCGCGCGGGCCTGTTCGAAATGTTGCGTCTGTGCCGCTACCGGTCCAATGTGCCGCTCCTGTCCCCACCTTTCTTCTTCCGGCGTCGAGCGCCGCTCGATTCCGCCCGGACCGCCGTTGTAGCTGATGTGAACGTTGTTGTTGATCACCGTCTCGTTGTACACGGTGTGAATGTTGACGACATTAATATTGGTCACGGAGCGGTTGTAAAAGAAGTGTCCGCCGTCCCAGCGTCCGCCTGCGAAACCCACCCCGAAATAGCCGAAACCGTAGTTGATCCCGCCATAGAAGCCGATATGCGGTCCCCAATATCCATCATGGAAGAAAAACCTGCTGCCTTCCCATCCCCACCAGGGAGGAGTCCACAGGAAGCCGACTTCCGGGGCAAGAACCCAGGTTCCCGGAACCCAGTAGTAGTCACCAACATCAGGGTCCCATGCCCAATAACCGGGCGTCCATATATAGCCGTCGCCGGGACAAACGGGCTGTTCGTAGACAGGAAGAGCCGGCGGTCCAAAATTCACTGAAATGCCGATTTGAGCGAACGCTGTGGCCGACACGCTCAGCACAGCGAGCGCGAGCACTACCATACGGACGAACGCAAAGCGCATAGTGTCCTCCTGCGATCGTTTTACTGATTCCAACTCAGCAACATCAAGGGCTTGTTTTTCCGGGTCACGTTACTCTCTGCTCGGTTCCCGTCTGACCACGGAATCTTTCCACCCGTCTTCCGTGGGCAATTTCCGGGGAAGCGTCCGGCGCGACCGCTGGCAGCCGCGCTGCAATTAATTTAACCCCACTTCTTAGATGTAGCTTCGCAGCCACGGATTAAGAAACAGCGCTAAAGACCGAACAAGTCAAAGCCAACCCTCACATCTCCGATCATTATAGGGCTATGCGAGGACGATGAGACAAAGAGGAACCTAGTTCAAATACATGATCTACCTTGGTTTTACAGTGGCGACAATTGCGGAAGGTTGCGGCCTGAATGCAGAAAAATTACAGGTAGAGACTTGACAAGCGCCAACGAGAAGCATAAACGGTTGGCAGTCGCAATCATTTGCAGAGACCACTTGTCTCCGGAGGAACCATGTTCTCAATCATCGTACGCAAGACCACATTGTTTGTTTTGACGATAGCAACCCTTCTCTCAGCCTGCGCCGTCTGCCAAGACAACAAGCTGGACGCTTCGGCGGTTAAGCCCTTCCTCGGCCCATGGGACCTCACGTTGAAAGCTCCCGACCGAGAGTACCCCTCATGGCTGGAGTTGAGGCTTGAAGAAAATGGAAAGCTGACGGCCCAGATGGTGGGTCGGTGGGGCAACGCCCGGCCTCTCCCAAAAGTTGAATTGACGGAAGGGCGCCTCACCTTTGTCTCTCCCAAAGAACAAGAAGATAGCAAGAGCGACATGGTGTTCGAGGGCAAGTTGGCTGGCGAAACGCTCTCCGGATCGGTAGCCGCTCCGGACGGGACCTCCTGGTCGTGGACAGGGAAGCGCGCGCCCGCGCTGATCGAAACGAAGGCTCCCGCATGGGGAAAGCCAATCCAGTTGTTCAACGGTAAGGACCTCAGCGGCTGGACGGCGAGCGATCCGGCGCCAACGGTGGCGTGGAAGGTCGAAAACGGAACGCTGGTGAGTCCCGGACATGGTCCTGAGCTTATCAGCGATGCTAAGTTCGAAGATTTCAAGTTACACGTGGAATTCAATTGCGCGCCAGGGTCGAATAGCGGCGTCTACCTGCGCGGTCGATACGAACTTCAGATCGAAGACGACCCGGAGCCAGAAGGGCCGACGATGCGCACCGGAGGCATATATGGCTTCCTGGCCCCGTCGCCGGAACAGCCACGCAGGCCAGGAGTATGGCAGACCTACGACATCACGCTCGTTGGACGAATGGTCACCGTTATGCAAAATGGTCAGACAATTATTGACAAACAGGAAATTCCGGGCATCACAGGCGGGGCTTTGGATAGTCATGAAGCATTGCCCGGCCCCATCTATCTGCAGGGTAGTGAGGCCGGCCACGTTGCTTTTCGCAACATTGTGATCACCCCAGCGAAGAAGTAGGTGCACCCCTCCGGCAGGGCGGCGAACACCGCCCTCGCCGGGTTGGGCTGTCCCTGCCGGTCAACAAACGCCGCCGCCTTTCGTTGACAAGGACGCGCGGCGGTCAATACCTTTGTGACGTCTTGCATGTCATTCGTGTTCGTTTGCGATTGAATGCGGTCGGACTCCCAGCTATCCCGAGGTGAAACGTGCCCTTGAAGCAAGGATCTCGCAGTGTCTCGAAAACTCGCTCTTGCTCCGCACGCCGATTCCGTGCCCAAACCCTGATTTTCTCGGCGGCGGTTGCCTGCCTGTTCACAGCCTTCGCCTATTCTGCAGACACTGAGCTCAAGAACGATGCCGTGCTCGTCAGGATTGATGCGGCCGACGGTTCGTATGCGATCTCGGCGAAGGGGGCACCGTCTCCGGAGGTATACGCAGGTGTCGCGGCTGAAGTGGATCATCACTGGATCAAGTCCGCCGAATATCCCAAGCATGAGGTCACCGCCTCAGATTTCGAAGACACGTTGGGACGGGGTCGGCAAGTGCAGGTAAGGGCGGCGGGCCTCGCCGATCGTCCCGATCTTGTTTATACGATTCGCCTGTACCAGACGCACTCATTCGGTGAGATCCAGGTGCAGGTCCAGAACCACTCCGGCCGGTCGCTTGAAGTCGAAAGCATTCGCAGTCTGGAGGCCGTGGGCAAGACCATTCTCGATCTGCATGCGAGTCCCGCCTCGGATCGCGTGTTGTCTGACAGCTACAGCGAAGATTGGCCTGCGATGCAAATCTACGATCTGGGCAAAGCGCCGAACGGCATGCATCGGGCGGTTGGGAGCCAACTGGTTTACAACCAGCAAAGTAAGGAGAGCGTATTTTTCGGGGCGCTTACCTCGGATCGCCTCTTGACAATTCTCCATTTGCAGACGCAGCCAACCGCTGCCGGCCCTCAGATTGCCAGCTTCACCGTGGAGTCCACCGGCACAACCGAGATTCAAGCGACGGAAGAGGAATCGGGAATGCGCAAGGGCCCGGCAGAGAACCTGATCGAACTGAGCCTGCCTCTGGCGAACGGCGAGAGCATGTCTGCGGAACGCCTGATGTTCGCCGTCGGGCCCGATTACCACGCCCAGCTTGAGAATTATGGAGCTGCGATCCGTGACCTGCACCACAGCCGCATTCCGCAAGACAACATGCTGGGTTGGTGGAGTTGGACGGCCTTCTACATGAAGATCACGGAAGGCAACACGTTTACCAACGCGCTGTGGCAGGCGGAGCGGCTGAAGTCTCTCGGCTATGACTGGTTCCATTTCGATTTCGGCTACGGATATGCGCGAGTGGACTACGCCGTTCCGAACGCCTCCAAGTTTCCCCATGGCATGCGGCCCCTCACCCAGCGCATCCAGCAACTGGGCCTGAAGATTGGCATCTGGACCTCGCCGTTTGAGGTCGGAGAGCGCAGTTCGGTCTATGAGAACCACAAAGACTGGCTGGTGCACAACGCGAAGGGAAATCCCATTCCGGTCACGATGGACGAAGAGGTTCCTAATGAGCAAGTCTTTGTGCTGGATGCCACCCACCCGGGAGCGCAGGAGTTTCTCCGCCAGACCTACCGAACTCTGGTTCGAGAGTGGGGTGTGAAATATATCAAGCTGGATTTCATGGACAACACGGCGATCGAAGGCTACCACTTCCGGCCCAACACGACTGCCCTGGAGACGCAGCGAATTGGGTTGCAGGTCATCCGCGAAGCCGTGGGCAACGACTGCCTGCTGGATAAAGACGGCAGCCCGATGTTGAATCCGGTCGGCATCGTCGACGACGGGCGCGTATCGCAGGACACCGGCCACAGTTTCGACCGCAGCAAGGAAGCGGCTCCCGGTATTGCCGCCCGCTACTACATGCACCGGAATTTCTTCGTCAGTGATCCGGACGCGTTCACCGTATCGCGGCAAATGATCGAGGAACGGGAAATCCAGGCTCCGCTCACGTTGAACGAGGCACAGGCGTCGATCGCGCTCTCCGCCGTTTCAGGGGGAATGTACGAAATCGGCGATGACCTCCCAACCTTGGGAGCCGATCCTGACCGGGTAGCGCTGCTCAAGAACCCGGACCTGCTGCAGATGGCCAAGCTGGGACGTGCTGCGATTCCTCTCGATCTTCTGGCGTATCGTCCCGAAGACGAGCAGCCCAGCGTATTTCTGCTGCGCGAAGACGCCCGGCAATCGATGCTCGCGGTTTTCAATTGGACTGAACAACCGAGGTCGCATGGCTTCTCGCTTGTTGAACTCGGTTTTGTCCCCGGCCACCCCTACGATTTCGAGGACGCGCTCGACCCCGCGCATCACCTGTCAACGGACGGCAATTTCATCCGCTTGGAGCAACCCGCCCATTCGGTGAGGATCGTCAAGATCGTCGATGCTTCTGTACCGGCTGCGGCGCCCCAAATCGCGGCTGAGATTCCGCAGCACGCAAAGATCTACGAAGATCTCCATTTATCCTGCACCGCGGATCCCAAAGGGGTTCCTGCCCTTGGCTACCACTGGGACTTTGGCGACGGCACGCATGAAGACGGCAGGGAGGTGCGTCATGCCTACACCAAGAGTGGCGACTTTACTGTCCGGCTGGTGGTGGATGGCGTCGACGCGATTCCGGCGGAAAAGCAGGGGTCAGTTTCTGTGAGCGGAGAGATGGTTATTGCGCCCCCCAGCCCGTACAAGCCCGACTAGAGCATTTTCGGAAATAGTGTGATCTATGAAGTTGTCATCCTGAGCGAAGCGAAGGACCTATGTAGTACTTGTCGGCCAGTTGCATAGGTCCCCTTCGACTACGCTCAGGGCAGACTTTCGGGGCAAAGAGCGCCGCTCAGGATGACAAAACTTTGGACTATAGTAAAAAACGAAACTGCTCTAGCTTTCCGGCTTAGAACGAGAACTTCATTGCGAATTGAATGACTCTGGGCTGGGCCGTTCCGTAGGTGTTGGAGGAGGACCCACCCGCCAATCCGGTAATCTCGCCGAATGACGTGTCGGAGAGGTTGCCGTCAGGTTTGCCGAAATTCACATTGTTGAAGGCATTGAAGAACTCGGCTCTGAATTCCAGCGACAGCCGCTCGCTCAACTTCGCATTTTTTACGGCTGCCAGATCAGCCTGGAAAAACCTCGGTCCGCGCAGGATGTTCTTCCCTGTATCGCCGAAGGTTCCGATTGCATTCGGCACGAACGCATTCGTATTGAACCACTCCAAAACCTCAGCGGCATGGGAGCGGCCGCTGCCCAGAATGGCTTTCTGCACCGTGTAGCCCGGTGCGAGATCGGCGCGATCGGCCAGCATACCGCTGCCGGAATTATCGAGGCCGCTGAAGATCGAGAATGGAGATCCCGTCTGCCAGTCCACGGTTCCGGAAACTTCCCACCCATTCACAATCGCGCTGATCCCCCTGGGCAGCCCGGCATGAGGGAACTGATATTCACCGTTGAACTTGAAGTTCTTCGCGATATCGTCATCGGAAAGACCATAGTCGAACCAGCGCCCGCAACTGCAGCTATTGGTCAGATAAGTTGAACCGATCGGTGCAAAGTCATTCAATTCCTTCGACCAGGTGAAGTTGGTCAGAAACGAAAAGCCGTGCGTCATGCGCTTTTCGAGCGTGACCTGGCCGGCATTGTAGTTGCTGTCCACTCCGGAATTGATGGAGGCGATCGATCCGTAAGCTGGATAAACCGGATTCCCCGGAGGGTTCAACTGGAGCAGTCCGTTTTCCTGGTCACCCGTTCCGCTCAGATGATGGCCGTTATTGCCCACATAGGCAGCGCGCAACATCCAGTCCGTCAGGAATCCGTGTTCCACGGTTAGGTTCCAGGAGAGAACCATCGGCAGCCGGAAATGGCGGTCGAAAATTTGTGCGAAGGAGATATCCTGCGGAAAAGTCGCGCTCGGACCCGGATTGCTAGGACCGAACTCCGCTGGAAATGGATTCGAAATTCCCGCGCTTCCATAGGGGTCTGCCACGCTAACATCAGTCAGGTTGAGAATTGGAGCAAATGGAGGAACACCGACTATGTCCTCGAAGGCCACCGTGTTCGGGGCTTCGTAGTAATAACCAATTCCGCCGCGAACACTCGTGCTGCCGCTTTCCGTGACGCGGTATGCAAACCCAAGCCGCGGTCCGAAATTCTTGGGGTTGTTGTAAATGGACGACGCCGGGCATCCCGGATCGTGATGGCTCCCTCCGAAAAGCATGCCCACCGGGGCGTTGGGGAAACGCTGCGATTGCGCTCCCGGAACAAAGCAGGCTACTCGGCCTAAGCTATCGGTGTAGGGGAAGAACGGATCCCAGCGGAGTCCACCGCTCAGCAGCAGCCGCGGGGTCGCTTTCCAGTCGTCCTGAATGAACAGATTCTCTCTGTACCCCGTGAAGTCCAGGTATAGGCCGCCTCCCTGGATGAAGGAGGCCACCGTCCCCACTTCGAAGTCCGAGAGCGGATTACCCGTCACCGACCCGTCAAAAGTGAAAACTCCACTTTCCTGGTACTGATTTCCCATCGGCAGCCGAACCCGCAGAAGTTCGCCGCCGAATTGCAACTCATGCTTCCCGTGCATCCAGGTAGCAACTTCGCGCAACGACTGATCGTTTCGGTTCCAGACTCCGTAGGGCACACCCGGCAGGTAAATGTCGCCGCCGATTGACACGTTCAGCACAGCCGCGTTGCCCCCTCCCTTGTTTTGTGGAACGGCCATGTTGACACCTGCATCGGCCATGCTGAAAGGCGCTGACGAGAGAGTGGTGCCATTCTCGGCGTTGTAGCCGAAGTAGCTGTTCAACAGGAAGGTTGGGGAAATGCTGTACATGTCGACCACGCTGACGTTTTTTAAAACCAGGTGTTCCGCGTCGCCTCGGAGCTCCAGAAGATTGCTGGAAGGCGGAACAAAGACCGGGTCGGTGTAGTTCATCTGGAAATAGTGCGCGCTCAGGTGATGCTTCCCGATGTTGTAGTCCACCTTTCCCAGATATTCATCGGTGTTCTGTGACTCCGGCCCACCGTTGAAGTTAAGCTGCGTGATCGGCTGGTCCCCAACTGGGTTGGGAAGAGGGATGTCGTTGAGAACGTAGGCAGCGACCGGGCTTACCGTAATTCCAGTTGGGCCACCCACGTCCGAAAAGTCCCCCGTACGCTCCGGCGCGGTCGGAACCTGAGCGTTCTGGCCATTGCTGGCCGTGCGGAACCGTGTGCCCTGGTAGCTGCCGAAAAAAAACAGGCGATCCTTAATGATCGGTCCGCCGATGCTCCCGCCGAACTGATTCTGCTTGAGCGGATTGACTTGTCCCTGAGCGAAGTAATCGCTGGCGTCCAGTGCCGAGTTCCGCAGAAACTCAAATACGTCTCCGTGAACCTGGTCTGTCCCCGATTTGGTGATGACGTTGACCACCCCTCCGATTGCGTTTCCGTAAGCCGCGCTCATGCTGCCGGTGACCAGATTGAATTCCTGGAGAGCATCGGGATTGGGGAACGGCGCGTTGGTATTGATGTAGGTGTCGTTAGCATCAACACCGTCCAGCAGGTAATTGACCCCGTTTGTGCCGCCTCCGTTCACCTTGGCGTACTGTTCGCTGGGGAATACGCCGCCCTCACAGTTGGCAGCGCAGTAGTTGGCGGTCACATCGGTCGTTCCCGGTGCAAGAAACACTAACTGCTGCACGTAGCGGCCGTTCAGGGGCAGTTCCTCAATCTCTTTTTCATCGATCAACTGACCGACGGTCGCCGAGTCCGTGGTCACCAGCGACGAATTCGCGGTCACGACCATCTGTTCCGAAACCACACCCACCTTTAGTTGGACGTTTTGGGTGACTGCCTGATCGACCGACAAAACAATCCCCTTCTGAACATAAGTCTTATAGCCGGCCATTGAAACCGTGATTTGATATGTGCCTACCGGCAGGCTGGGAAACAGATATTGCCCGATCGACGTGCTGTTGGTGGTGCGGGTGAACCCCGTCGCCAGATCCTGCGCAGTAACGGTCGCTCCCACCACGACCGCACCCGACGGGTCACTAACGATTCCGCTGAGCCGCGCGGTCGTGAACTGCCCCTACGCCGGCATCGTCGACCCGAAAACCAGAACGACCCGAGGAAAAAACTCATCGACCCATGCGCTGACAATAAGTTCCGACAATTTCCGTTCATATCGTCTCCTGACGCCCTTTTGAATTGTGTTTGCGCCCGATCGCGCGTCTTCAGGCCGACGCCTGGTTGGTGGCGGCTCTCCTGAATATCAAAGTGATTTCGGTATATTACGACTTATTACTTTTGCTTTTCTTTGCTCCTTGTCAAGTCGAGGATAGGCTGCCTCGCCGTCCCACTCAACCCTGGAATACGCCAGTCCCAAAAGTTCCAATTTGCGCGACTTTATTAATGTTTGTGATCGTTTGTCAACCATGATGTCCTTCCACTATCGCTTTTTCTCCCTGGGGCTGGCCTGTTTCAGGTAGAATGCGGTTTCTTGCCTCCTATGCTGGCTGAAGAACGGCGGTTTCAAATCCGGGAAATTCTGGCCGCGCAGCGCACCGTAGCCGCCTCGGATCTATGCGACCGGCTGAAGGTCACTGCCGCAACCATTCGACGCGATCTGGCTACTCTGGAGAAAGATGGTGTTCTGGTTCGCTCGCATGGCGGGGCTGTATCCCGCATGTCGAGCACGAATTTCCAGCCCTCGTACGACGCCCTTTTGCGCACCAAGAGCGAGGAAAAACGGCGGATTGCGCGCGCAGCTGAGCAATTTGTTCTGGATGGCGACACCATCTTCCTCGAAGGCAGCACGACGGTCCTGGAGTTGGCGCGGTGCCTGATTCACCGCCAGCGTTTAACCGTGGTGACGAACTCCCCCACGATTGTTTGCGAGTTGCAGCGCAGTCCCGGCGTCACCGTACTGTGCACGGGCGGCGATCTTCAGAAAGATACGTTCTATCTCTCGGGAGAGTGGGCGCTACGCTCCCTGTCGGAGATACGACTGGATAAGGCTATACTCGGCGTCAGTGCGATTGACCCGCAGTATGGCGTCTCCACCGCCCACCACGCCGAAGCGCAAATCAAGAAGATGGTCACGAAGGCTGCCAGGACTCGCATCGCTCTTGCCGACCACGGGAAATTCGGTCTGCAGTGCTTCGCCTACGTAGGCCCGGTCACCGACATTAACATTCTGGTCACCGATTCAGGTACGGATCCCAGGCACATTAAAGAACTGCGTGATGCCGGTCTGCAGGTGGTGGTCGCGGAGGGCGGACCGTCCGCCACAAAGGCAACCAATCAAAAACATTCGAGCAGAAACATTGACAATCGCTCACAAACGGACTAGCTTTATCGCCGAGAACTGGGAAACGGAGGATTCTTGAGCGACTGCGGCAAGAAAGTAAGGTTGTGCCGGGTGCTTGGCGGCGCGGGGCATCGCGCTTTGGTCGTTGCCTTCGACCATGCTTTGGTCTTGGGACCGATTCCCGGAACTGAAGACCCGCTCGGCCAGATTCGGCGGTTCGCAGAAGCTAAGGTCGATGCTCTTTTGTTGAACCTCGGCCTCATTCGTCAGTTTGCGAATTCCACTCCTGCCGGTCCCTTGCCGGCGCTCATCGCCCGCATTGACTGGACCACGGTCTGGTCGGCAGTCTCCAGCAACGGAGGTGGTGCCCTGCGCAGTGCTCTGTTGGCCCGCCCGGAAGACGCCTTACGCCATGGCGCAGACGCGGTGTTGACCTACATGGTCGTGGGTACAGGCGACGCCGATTTCGAGAGCAAGGAAGTCGCTCGCACCGCCGAGGTCGCGCGCGAGTGTGAACGTGTCGGCATACCGCTGATCGTCGAGTCCCTGGCGCGCGGGAAGAACATAGCCAATCCCGGAGAACCAAAGTGGCTGAACCTGCACACTCGCATGGCGGCTGAGCTTGGCGCCGATGCCGTGAAGACCGATTACACGGGTGATCCGACGTCGATGCGGTCAGTCGTCGAAGGTTGCCCCATCCCGATTCTCGTGCTGGGCGGCAGCCGTCAAGGCTCCGATCAAGAAGCGTTGGATACGATCCGGAACATAGTCCTCGCCGGGGCCGCCGGGGTATTCTTTGGCCGAAATGTGTTCCAGGCTGCGGACATGGAATTGTTCCTGCAGCGAGCCCGCGCAGTTCTTGACGGCAAAGCGCTTCAGCCGAAACCATAACGTCACCTTGGTGAAGTTAAGCCGCAACCGTTGACATTGCGCGTCTCGCCCGGAACAGCGAGGAGATTCTCGAAACGTGAGCCTGCTGGCAATTGATATCGGGTCAAGCAGATGTAAGGCCGTAGTCTTTGCCGCCAGTGGAGCGATCCTCGCGCAACACTCATCGAGCTACATTCCGGAGTTCCCTCGCCCAGGTTTTGCCGAAATCAATCCGGAGAAGTTCTGGGATGCGGTCTGCGTTTGCTCCCGCACTGCGGCAAAAGACCTGAAGGATCCCGTGCGCGCTCTTTGCCTGAGTTCGCATGGCGAAACATTGGTCGCGGTTGATTCCCAAGGCAGGCCGCTGATGGCTGCGATCCTCAATCAGGACAGCCGCGCCATGCGTGAATCGGCGCAATGCGAAGAAAAGACTGGCCGCCAGCGTCTGTTTCAAATCACCGGGCTGTTCGCGCATCCCATGTACCCCATCCCCAAGATTCTCTGGCTGCGAAAGAACCGGCCGGAGGTCTTTGCTTCCACCCGGTGGTTCGTCACTTTGATCGGCTATCTGCTCGAAAAGATGGGACACCCTCCCTACGTGGACTATTCGCTGGCGTCGCGCTTCCTCGCCTTCGACGTGCAAAAGCTTTCGTGGTCCGATGAGATTCTCGCAGCGGTAGAACTGGATAAGGAACTCCTCCCCGTCCCCGTTCCTGCGGGTACGATTACGGGAAGACTGAATTCAGAAATGGCGAACCAGCTGGGCCTTTTGTCAGGGACTCCGGTAGTGTTAGGCGGTCACGACCAGCCTTGCGGAGCCCTGGGGGCCGGGGTGATTGGCGGCGGCCGGGTTGCCGACTCGATCGGCACTTACGAATGCCTGCTCGCCGCTTCGGCAGCGCCCACCCTCAATGACAAGGCGCTTGATGCCTCGCTGAATTCCTACTGCCACGTTGTTCCCGGTGCGTTTGTGACCCTGGCCTACTTCCCCTCCGGGATCATGGTCAAGTGGTTCCACGATTTGTTGTATGGCAATGGAGCAGGCGACGTCCGCTCCGATGCCCAAGACCTCGAAAGCAGCCACTATGCGTTTCTTGAAGCGCACGCTCCGAAAGGTCCAACCGGCCTCTGCATCACTCCGCATTTGATCGGAACCTGCAATCCCGAGTTCAACCCTCGAGCTCGCGGCTTGATCAGCGGCCTCACGCCCGCGACTGACCGGGCGCACATTTATAAGGGCATTTTGGAAGGACTTGCCTGCGAATTGACCATTGTCGTCGAAGTATTGGCGGAGGCGGTGGGAGAGTTCGACGATATCTACGTCACGGGCGGCGGCACGCGCTCGGCGCTGGGCTTGCAGTTGCGAGCCGCCCTCACCGGCCGCCGCCTGCATATCATGAGCCGGCAGGAAGCCGTTTGCCTCGGCACCGCCATCCTGGCCGGTGTGGCCATTGGCGAATACGCGAGCATTCAACAGGCAGTTGCCGGAGTGGTGGAAGAAAGCTCAGTGCTCCATCCCGATCCGGCAATGGCCGCGAGTTATCGTGGTCAAACCAAACGCTACAAGCAGCTAAGATCCACGGTGGTCGACGAGACCGAAAGATTTTTTGTGACAGACGAGGAGGAAGCGTGATTCAACCGACAGTAGGTTTCATTATGTACGGGGTTCACAAAGACGGACTCAAAGATCCCATGGGAACTCCCTTTATCGACAACGCCATCGTCAAGCGATCCAAAGCCGCTCTCCGCCAAGCGGGCTTGAAGGTCATTGAGCACGACCTTGTGATTGCTACGAAAGACGAAGCCCGCAGTGCACTCAAGAAGATGAAAACCGACGACCGGATCGACATGGTCGTTTTGTTTTCTGGAACCTGGGTGTGGGCGGCACACTTGGTCGCGGCCATCCGCGACTACGCAGCTACAGGCAAAGCGGTTCTGTTGTGGACGCACCCAGGTTCGCAAGGCTGGCGGCCGGTCGGAGGGTTGGTGATGCACGGCGGCCTCCTCGAAATCGGTGTGCCGCATAAATTTGTCTACGGCGAAGCGGGTGACGCGGAGACCATCCTCAAGATTTCGAGCTACGCCCGCGCCGCGCACTGCAAGAATCTGCTGAACATGTCTACGATGGGCACGTTCGGCGGCCGCGGCATGGGGCAGACGTGCGGTGTCGCCGATCCCTCACAATGGATGCGGATGTTTGGAGTTGATATCGACTCGCGCGACACAACCGACCTCATTCGCGCCGCCGAGGCAGTCACTGCCAGGGAAATCTCCGGTTTCCAGCCTCGCCTGAAGAAGCTTTTTGGCACGGCGCCGGAAAAAGACGTCGTCAACGAACGTTCCATTCGCCTTTACCTTGCGCTCAGGAAGCTGGTCGAAAAAGAGAAATTTGATTTCTACACCATCCAATCCTTTCCCGGGTTGGGCGACCATTATTCCGCCACCTGCTTCGCGCAAAGCATGATGCTGGAGGATGGCTACGGCACCTCCACTCTGGGAGACTTCAACACGGCGCTGACCGTCCTGCTCTTAACCAGGCTCAGCAAAGAACCGGTGTATTACGGCGACCTTCAGCACATTGACAAGAAGAACAAAGAAATCAAGATCATCGGCGATGGAGCCTGTCCTCCCTCGCTTGCCGGCAAGCTCGGTCCAGCAGGTTTTTCCGAACATGGCATTCCCACCGAGGGCGAAGCCGGCGGGCTTTCTGTCAAGCTGATTTGCAAAGTAGGCGAAGGAGTCCTGGCACGCCTTGGCCGCGTTAACGGCGAATTCCAGATGGTGATTACCCGGGCGACCATCTTCGAGCCGCCGAAGGACAAAATTCAGAAGCGGCTCCACGAGTGCGGCATTCCCTTCTGGCCGCACGGCTTTGTGACCGCTCATTGCGATATGGACAAAATGCTGGAGAGCTGGACGAACGAATACGCGTGCCTCGGCTACGGCGCCGACCTGTATCCCGCGCTGATCGATTTCTGCGAAGTTACCGGCATCAAGCCCATCTTGCCCTGAGCTTTCGGTTGCGGGCCGACTCTGGAGAGAGAAGGCTCTGAATGGGTCCGGCGGGTCCGGACGACATCAGCACGAAGTGAGAATAGCGTCGATCTGCGCGAGTTCCGCGGAAGAAAAACGCTGATTCACGAGAGCCGCAACATTCTGCTCGATTTGTTCGACGCGGCTTGCCCCGATAAGGGCGCTGGTCATACGCGCATCGCGCAGAACCCAAGCCAGCGCCATCTGAGCGACGGACTGGCCACGTGACAGCGCCAGCTTGCTGAGCTCGCGAACTTGCGCGACCGCCCGTTCCGTGACGTCATCTCGCTGCAGAAAAGTGTCCGGTTTGCCGGCGCGGGAATCGGCCGGAATGCCCTTGAGATAGCGATCCGTGAGCAGGCCCTGGGCCAGTGGACAGAAGGCGATGCAGCCGATTCCCTCCTGTTCCAGCACATCGAGCAAACCGGTCTCGATGTTTCTTTCGAACATGGAATACATGGGTTGGTGAATCAGGCACGGCGTGCCCAGACGCCGCAGTTCTTTGGCCGCAACCGCGGTTTGCGCCGCGTCGTAACTGGAAATGCCGGCGTAGAGCGCTTTGCCGGAGCGCACTGCCTGATCGAGCGCCGACATGGTTTCTTCCACCGGCGTTTGCGGGTCGGGACGATGGGAATAAAAGATGTCCACGTAATCAAGCTGCATGCGGCGCAGGCTTTGGTCCAGGCTGGCCAGCAGATACTTGCGCGAGCCCCAGTCGCCGTAGGGACCGGGCCACATATCCCAACCGGCTTTCGTGCTGATGATCAGTTCTTCGCGATGCGCCGCGAAATCCGCATGCAGGATGCGGCCGAAATTCTCCTCGGCGGATCCGGGCGGAGGGCCGTAATTGTTTGCCAGGTCGAAGTGGGTGATCCCGAGGTCGAAAGCGCGGCGGAGCATGGCGCGGCAGTTCTCGAGCCGATCGACGCCGCCAAAGTTGTGCCAAAGGCCCAGCGAAATAGCCGGGAGCAGCAAGCCGCTGCGCCCGCAGCGGCGGTATTGCATAGTGTCATAGCGCGAACTGGCTGGAACGTAGGTCATAGGTGCTTTCTCGCTGATATTCGGAATCGTGAAATCACCCGCACCATCCTGCGGCGGTGCCAACCGAAAAGACTAACGCAAAGTCGCTTTCACCGCGACCGTTTTTGTTCTGGGCGGAGGCAGTGGCACGAGATGGCCGGCAATGGCGTCCCCTTATGCGAGTTCTGTGCTGGGACGAATACGCGCTCCGAAGAAAGCGTAAGCAGCCACGAAAACGTACGCGATCAGTGGGACCAGATAGGCTGCTGCGATGCTATAGGCCTGCGAGATCAGTCCCATAGCAGGCGTCAACACTGCGCCACCGACGATTGCCATTACCAGAAGTGAGCCGCCAATCTTGGTGTTTGGCCCCAGCTTCTTCAATCCCAGGGCGAAGATGGTCGGAAACATGACCGACATGAAGAAGCTGGTGAGAAATACCGCCCACAGTCCCACCCATCCCGGCCGCAAGACACCGACCGCGACTAGCGCCACGTTAATTAAGGCATACGCGCCCAGCAACCTGGTCGGTGCCAGGAAGCGCATCAGGTAAGCCGAGATAAACCGCCCGGATCCGAACGCGGCCAGCGTACCGGTCAGAAAATAGCCGGCAACTTTTTCCGGCTGGTGCGTCGACTCCTGCACATATTGGATGAAATAGCTCCAGGTGCCCACCTGCGCGCCGACGTACATGAACTGAGCCACAACCGCCAGCAGGAAATGCGGGTAGCGGAGCAGATCCCGAAAGTGCCCGTGATCTTCCTTGCTGGCCTCGTGCTCGCTTTGAATGGCAGGAAACTTCGTGCGCAGAATCAGCAACGCCCAGAAAATGGTGAACGTTCCCAGAACCAGATAGGGCTTAACCACGCGCAACGTCTCGGATCGCAGATACGCGTCATAAATGTGCTGGGTTTTGAGCGCGTCAATTTGCGGCGCAGTCAGCTCTACCCCGGAAAAAATGAATACGGTCCCGATCAAAACTCCGGTGATCGAGCCGAGCGGATTGAATGCCTGAGAGAAATTGAGCCGCCGTTCCGAGCTCTCTGGATCGCCCAGTTGCGCAATAAAAGGATTGGCGGCGGTTTCCAGGAACGACAGACCGCTCGCAATCACGAAAAGCGCCATAAGGAAGAATGCATACTTCCCGCTCAGCGCCGCCGGCCAGAACAGAAAAGCTCCAATTCCGTACAACAAGAGGCCGGTCACAAATCCTGCTTTGTACCCAAGCCGTCGCATGAGCAAGGCTGCGGGGATGGCCAGCAGAAAATATCCCAGATAAAAGGCCGATTGCACCAGCCCCGCCTGGAACCGGTTAATGGCAAACGATTTCATGAATTGCCGGATCAGTACGTCGTTCAGGTTGTTCGGGATGCCCCACAAGAAAAACAACGCCGTCACCAGCACAAACGGAAAGATGTGTCCCGCCGGAAAAAGTCCGTGTTCCTCTTTTGTGGTTGTCAGACTCGATCGGTCCATCGTTAGAGATCCCCTTGGGTAGAGTTGCCGGTTGCTACATGCCCGGCTTGGCACCAACTGCTAAACTGTGATGCGGGTGGCTAAACAGAGTGGCCGGCTACGACGATACTGTTGTGGCCATGCCCTGTTCTGAAAATCATTTGGTTCCCTGATCTTAGCTCTCGGGAGACCCGGAGTCAGTGTTCCCCGCCGATTCACCGCTCCCGATTGGTGAAGATGGCTTTTCCGCCGCTGCGCGCGAGCAGAAAGTGTGGCATGCCTGCCAGTTCTTTTGGATCGTCCTGGTCTGTCCAAAGAAAAACACGCGCCGGCCCCGACCATAGCAGAGCCAATGACTGCGGTGTCTCGAACACATGGGGTGCATCGGGAAACTTTGCGCCATACCACAGGTTGCCGCTGGGCGCATGCAGAATCCGCACGGGAACGGGATCACGGGTACCGGGAACATGAGTATAGAAGTTGAGAGTCGAAGCCTCGTGATACTGGCCGTCGATCACGATCACGTCGCCCGGCCGATATTCCTTCTGGATGGCCACAGCCAGATCGTGGGACGAGAGAATCGGCGAGAATCGGGAGAACGAAACATGGACGCAGGTCAGCAGCGCGACCATCATCACAGAAAGCGCGGCGTTGCCCAGAGCCGGCCGGCCGCGCCGCCGCATCCACCAGTTCAGGGTGGTCCCCAGCAGCAGCGACAGAGACGCGCCCAGCAGCGGCCCGCGGAATATTCCCAGGGCATCAGTCGTGAAGTCGAGCACGTGCCCCAATGAGAGATCGTAGTCTTGAGGATTTTTCTTCAGTAGATCCGCCAGGTCCACTCCCGGCGGCGGCTGGTGGGTGCGGAAGAAAAGTGCCAGGCCAATTACAGCCGCAAGAATCCCCACAACCATCAGGACCAGAGAAGACGCACGCCCGGCGCGGCGATCGCCTTCGCTTGCCTCCGCTCCCGATTCGCGTGCCAGCCAGCCTCCCGCCAGCAGCGCAACTCCCGGCAGCGCCGGAATGGTGTAGTACTCCTGCCGCGTCGAGAAACTGAAGAAAAGCAGAATCACGATCGCCCACAGAAAGAAAAGGAGATTCGCTTTCGATCGCAGGGCGGACGGCGCCCGCTCCGCACGCAGTGGAACGTCCCTTAACGCCTGCGGCAGAAACACCGCCCAAGGAACAAGCCACAGAACCAGTAACGCCCAGAACAGCACGAGCGGAACCGTGTCGAATCCGGGCGGTTGGCGCGTGCCCAGGAACCGTCTGACGTGCTCGTTAATGAAGTAGAACCAGAGAAACCCGCGCGCTTCGCCCTGGGCCGGATTGCGGATGGCGGCGAGCGCGTGCCACGGCGCGGCCAACGCAAAGAAAACCAGCGTGCTGGAAACCACTCTCAATTTCAGCAAGTGGCGCAGGTTCCGCGTCAGCAGCAGATAAAGCCCGATCGTGCCGATAGGAAATACCAGTCCGATCAGGCCTTTGGTGAGCACGTTCAAGGCGCAGGCCGCGGCAAATCCCCAGCAGACAAAACGCGATGGTGTCTCTTCCTCCAGCGAACGCAGGAAGAAGTAATACGAAATAACCAGCCACAGGCCCACCAGAACGTCGGGGATCAGAAAGCGGGTAAAGACATAGGGTCCGATTGAGGTGACCAGAGCCAGAGCCGAATAAAATCCGCCACGCTCGCCGAAGGCATATCGGCCCAGCCCGTACGTGGCCAGCACCAGGGCTAGCACGCCCAGCATGAGCGGCAGGCGTGTGCTCCAGTCGCTGATGCCGAACACTTCGTAGCTCGCGGCCAGGCTCCAGTACATCAGTGGCGCCTTCTCCAGGTAGCGTAGGCCGTCGGTGTAAAGCGTGACCCAATCGTGACGCAGCAGCATCTCTCGCGCCGCCTCGGCGTGAATGGTGTCCACGTCGTCGAGCAACGGCGGCGTGAACATGCTGGCTACATAAATCGCCAGCCACAGTGCGAACAGGATCGAGAGTGATAGGAAGGTGGTCCGCCGGATCGAAACAGCCTGAGGGCCGGTTGCGGGAGTCATGCGGAGTTTTTGTGCAGGCTGATTATAGGGGGTTGTGGGAGGGGGATCAAACCCGGCGCGTTCAGTGCGGAGTGACGGCCGCCCCCTGCCCGCGCTTCAGCGCTTCACGAATCTTGGACGAGAGCTGTTTCAGGCTGAAAGGCTTTTGCAGGAAGTCGGTTTCGAGATCGAACACGTTATGCTCCAACACCGTTTGGCCGGCATATCCGGAAACAAACAGCAGGCGGGTTTCGGGGCGCAGGCGCTTGAGTTCCTTGGCCAGCTGCCCTCCGCTCATGTGAGGCATGACCACGTCGGTGACCGCCAAATGAATGGCTGAGCCGAAGTCCTTCGCTACGGCAAGGGCGTCGAGGCCATCCTTGGCCTCGAGCACCGTGTAGCCCTGCAGACCCAGAAACTCCGCAGTCGAACGCCGGACCGCTGTCTCGTCCTCCACCAGCAGGATGGTTTCTGAACCGCGGGCCGGGGCCTCGGTTTGCGTGTCCTTCGATTCAGCGACCGGTTTGTGCTCGGTCACGCACGGCAGGTAAATCCTGAAAATACTCCCCTGGTCCGGCTCGCTATAGACCCAGACGAAGCCCTTGTTCTGTTTCACGATTCCGTAGACCGTCGCCAGACCCAGCCCGGTGCCTTCGCCTTCAGGTTTGGTGGTGTAGAAAGGCTCGAAAATGTGAGGCAGGTCCTTGCGCGGAATGCCGGCGCCGTCATCGTTGACGGTGATGCGGGCGTAATGCCCCTTGGCGATCACGGTGGGTTTGCAATGGATGTAGGCATCGTCGAGGATCACGCTGGCGGTCTCGATGTGCAGGTGGCCGCCCTGCGGCATGGCGTCGCGCGCATTGGCCGCCAGGTTCATCAGAATCTGCTCAATCTGCACTGGATCCACCCGTAGGCGTCCCAGGTCCTCTCCCGGCTGGAACGTCAGTTCGATGTCTTCGCCGATCAGGCGGCGGAGGGTTCGAAGGATGTCGCCGATGATTGGATTGAGTTCCACCACCCGCAGAGCCTGCGGCTGCTTGCGGCTGAAAGCGAGCAATTGCCGGGTCAATTCCGCGGCCCGCCGGGCAGCCTGAAGAATCTCTTGGATCTTGGCTTCGAGCGCGCCGGTTTTCGCCACGGCGTCGAGGGCGAGTTCGGAGTAGCTGGTGATAATCGTCAGCAGGTTGTTGAAGTCGTGGGCGACGCCCCCAGCCAACCGCCCGATGGCATCCATTTTCTGCGCCTGCGTGAGTTGCGCCTCCAGGCGAAGGCGCTCGGTCAGGTCGCGTCCATTGGAGATAAAATGCGTGATTTGCCCGGTGCCGTCCCGCACCGGGCAGATGCTCTGTTCCAGATAGAACAACTCGCCATTTTTCTTGCGATTCACCAGAATGCCGCGAAAAACATTGCCCCCGAGGATCGTCTGCCACATTTCCTGGTAGACTTCCGGCCCCTGTTCGCCCGACTTGAGGATGCGCGGCGATTGCCCGCAAACTTCTTCATGGCGATAACCGGTCAGCGCCTCAAACGCCGGGTTGACGTATTCGATGATGCCTTCGCGGTTGGTGATCACCACCAGGTCGGCGGAGGCTTCGACCGCCTGCGACAGTTTGCGCAGTGCCTCTCCCGCGACTTGCTGGTCCCGGCGCAGGAAGTGCAGAGCCAGAGTCGTCCGGATGGTGCGGGTCAGATTCACTCCGTTCAGTTGCGATTTGGAGAGGCAATCCCACGCGCCCGCCTCGATGATCTCCGCGACTGTGTTCTCGTCGGCATCCTCGGTCAGCAGAATAAAAGGGACCGGGGTCCCGGCGCGCACAACTCCCGCCTGCAACTGGACCGCTTCGGCGTCTGCCGTTTCGTGGGCAAACAAGACCAGATCGTGGACCTGGCGTTCCAGCATCGCCCGGGCCTCGCCCAGCGATTGCACGTGATCGAGTACCGCCGCCAGCGTGTTGCGGGTCCGCTCGAGAATCTCGCGGATCAGAAAAAAGTCCTCCTCCTTCGCGCTCACCAACAAGACGCGCAGAGGAGCAGGGGTGGGTTTAGCTGCCGTCAACACGGAAACTAGCTCACTGAACCTATTACCATCGGAAGGGAACTGCCATCGCGTTGCAGCGCGAGCCTGAGTTAATTCGGTCTGCCGGGAGCGCAAATCCCAATTCGGGAGAAGGGTCCGATTTGGGATCGGAACCGTTCGACCGGTAACCGTGTCCACTTCCTGACCATGCCTGCGGTCCGACTTGCTGCAAGGTACCGCACCTGGACGATAATGTTGGACGATGGGTTGGCGACAATCCAAAGCTGGAGTGACGCGACCTAATCGGGGAAGTGCACCATGGCCAAGCAATGGACTCTACTGCTCGCAGCTCTCCTATTCTGTACGCCTGAGTTAAGAGCTCAAACACAGGCGCAGCAGTTCACCTTTCAGGTCTCTCCCGCGCAGGCATGGACGGACACGGGTCTCGACCTGGCATCCGGAGACGCGCTGGAAATCTCCGCTGCCGCCTCCGCTCGGGCCTTCGTCAATCCGCCCGATTGTGTTCCCGAGGGTGTGGGCGTGGCTACCGCGGACCTGCCGTTACCTTCAGCTCCCGCGGGCGCGGTGATTGCGCGGCTGCATGCACAAGGAGCCACTCCTGTTCTGGTCGGAGCAAGCACGAAACTGCGCATCGAAGAATCCTCTCACTTGTTCCTGGGGATGAACCTTGCGGGCACTCCACCCTGCCGGGGAGCGATTGCCGTCTTTGTACACAGAATTCCTGCGAGTTCCACCGCGACGAGCGCCGCTGCCGGAACATCCGATGGTCAACAGAAGTCCCGCAGCGACCAGCTCAAGTCCGAGCTCGGAACTGCCGCGCAAATCTTCATGTCAGGACAGTTTGGTGCGAGCAAGACGGACTCCAGCGCGAACCCCTCCGGCACAGCTAGCTCGGGGAATACCGCGACTTCTGAGAGCTCGGCGGCTTCATCCCCGCTCAAGGTCTCCGATGCTCCGCTCGACTCTGACCTGCGAAAAGATCTGGACAGCCTGCCGCGCCGGGTCAACGACCAGTTCAACAATCTGGGCGACATGGTGAACTTCGTGATCGTAGGTTCGCAAAAAGACGTGCAGGCCGCGCTCGACGCGGCCAGCTGGCACGTCGCCGATATCAGCACGAAAAAAGCTCTGCTCGATGCCATCCAGGAAACTTACGAAAACAAGGACTACCTGCAGATGCCGATGAGTACGCTGTATCTGTTTGGGCGCATGCAGGATTTCGGCTACGAGATGGCGGAGCCGATCGCCATGGTCGCCAGCCGCCACCATTTCCGCATCTGGAAGGCTCCCTTCACCTGGAGGGGGCAGGAAGTCTGGGTGGGTGCTGGCACCCACGACATCGGCTTTGCCAAGGACAAGCGCAACGGAAATGTCACGCACAAAATTGATCCCGTGGTGGATGGCGAGCGTGACAATATCGGCGGTAGCCTGCAGAAGGCAAACAAAACGAAGACCTTAACTTACTACCTGCCTCCCAACCCCGTGCAGGAGGCGAAGAACGCCACTGGCGACGGCTACCACTCCGACGGCCGGTTGCTGGTGGTCTTCTTGCAGTAAAGGGTGGTTGGCTAAACTGGTTCACAGAAACCGCAGCGAAATTTCAATTCTTGTTAACCATATCGGGGACATCTGCGTCTAAACAAAAAAGGCCCGGGGCCATTGCGGGAGAATTATAGGAACACCGGGAGAACATTCCGCGTATAGGGTTTTGGTGGGTTTCTGCCGCCGTGCCTGACGCTTCCGAGGCGGAAGGCCAATTGGGGTGTGGGGACGGACCGCGCTTCTGCGGCCGTCGGCTGTAGGGAAAATGCTGATTCGTCTGCGGGCGCGGGGTGATCGCGCCGGACATCAACGCACGTCCAACCGAATGAGGAGTTTGTATGGAAAATCGGCAGAACGGGAACAGCCTGATCAAAATGAGTGACCGCTATGACATCGGTCATGTGCAGGAAGTGGTGCGACAGGCGCAGGAAGAACTGCATCTGCTTCTGCAACAGCGCGCCGAGATCATGAAACGTATCGGTACCGTCAAGCAGACCATCGCCGGGCTAGCCAACCTGTTTGGCGACGGCGTCTTGAATGAAGAACTGCTGGAACTGGTGGATCGCAAGACCAACGGCCGCCAGCCAGGCTTCACCAAAGCCTGCCGGATGATCCTGATGGAAGCGGGCCGACCCTTGAGCGCGCGCGATATCTGCGAGAGCTTCCAGGAGAAGATGCCGGCGATGCTGGCCCGCCACAAGGATCCCATGGCTTCGGTCACTACCGTTCTGAACCGCTTGGTGGAATATGGGGAAGCGGAGGCCGTAGCTCTGAACAACGGCCGGCGGGCATGGCGGTGGGTGGCGGAATCAGCCACTGGTCAGGGTAACGGCAACGGAATCGGCCTCGCGCCCGTGGCCTAGGTTTGGAAGACGCGCTGCCGGCGCCGGCCGTGAGTCAGGCCGTAAGCCTCGCGCACGCGAGGGGGGTGAGGAGCTACGTCAATTGAACCGATTCGTTTGCCTCTGTGCTCTGACACTGTGTGCGGCACTTCCCGCGCTCCCGCAGCAATCTCCGCCGCAGAAAGTGGCACGCCCGGAGGTTCTCGTACTCGGCGTCTACCACATGTCCAACCCAGGGCACGACATCTTTAACGTGCAAGCCGATGATGTACTTACTCCCAAACGCCAGGCGGAAATCGAGGAGGTGGTGGCTGTCCTGAGGGAATTCCATCCTACGAAGATCGCCGTGGAAGAAGACGTCTGGGATAAGAAGGTTCCTCGCGATTATGCCGATTACCTCGCCGGCAAGCATGAGCTTACTCGCAATGAGGTCGAGCAAATCGGATTCCGCCTTGCCAAGGAACTGGGGCACAAGGCCATCTACCCAGTGGATACCGGTGGTGATTTTCCGTATCAGCGCGTTGTTGACTACGCCAAGGCCAGCGGCCGGTCGGCTGAGCTCGATGCGTTGATGAGCGAGGTCGGCGCTGGCGTAAAAGACGAAGGTGCGTCTCTAGCTTCACATTCCATCCTCAAGGAGTTGCTCGACGCGAACGCCGACGACAACGTCGCCGATGGCATGGCCCTCTACTACCGGCAGGCCCGCTTTGGAGAGCCAGGCGACTGGGCCGGCGCCGACCTGGTCTCTGACTGGTATCGGCGCAACATGCGCATCTACAGCAACGTCATGCAACTCATCGACTCTCCGAAAGAGCGCGTGCTCGTGATCTTCGGTTCCGGACACCTCGGCTGGCTGCAGCAGGACTTCGCCGGCAATCCCGACGTGCGGCTGCGCAAGCTTTCCGAATTCGCCAGGTAAGTCCTCTTGGGATCGCGGACCGCCCTCCACAGGCTACCCCGGCGGCAGCAGCATTCCTTTTTCCAGGTGGCGGGTCACGTGCGCGTAAGAGGCGGCATGGGGATCGTGCGTGACCATCACGATCGTCTTGTGAAAGCCCTCATTCAGCCGCTTCAGAATCTCCTGCACTTCTGTGGCGGAATGACTATCCAGATCGCCGGTCGGCTCGTCAGCCAATAACAATGTCGGATCGCTGACGATGGCCCGTGCGATCGCCACGCGCTGCTCCTGACCGCCGGAGATCTGCTTGGGAAGATGGTCGGCGCGGTCTTCCAACCCCACCAGCTTGAGAGCGGTCATAACGTGGTCGCGGCGCGGTTGCGAAGTGAGTTTGGTCAACAGCAATGGCAACTCCAATTGCGATCTTGGGATATACCGGTTCCGCTCACCAGTGGAGATCGTCACGACGCCTGGATGACAAATGTCATTCCCCGAGGCCAAATCTTAACCATTACAACCGCGGGTCGGGCAGAGAAGTTACGGCGGAGTTCCGGGGCCGCGGGCGTGAGCCTGGGGATGCCCCGAAGTCGTTGCGGACGCCGGAAGGGGAGTCCTGCAATGGGGATACCTGGCTTACTTTCGTAACTCGAAGACAAGCACCAGCAGCGCTATGCTAGGCCTACCCCATCCCCCGGGCCTCCGCCGGCCGAGCCTTGTCGCGGCGACGTGACCAGCTCGTGATGGAATGGAGCGGCAAGAAAATGGCAACGAAAATCGGCCCATTTGAGATTCTCAGTGAACTGGCGAAGTCGCCCACTGGATCGGTTTACAAAGCCACCGATCCCGAGACCGGGCAAACGATCGCGCTGAAAGCCATCCGATTGAGCGCGTTCGGCGATAGTGCCGTGGCTCTGGAACAGGCGCTGCTGGAAGAGGCAGAGAGCACCAAAGTCCTCAGCAGTCCCAACATTACCAATGTGTTTGGCGCGGGCGAAATCGAGGGCCTGTTCTGCGCCGCCATGGATTACGTCCAGGGCAACAGCATTGCCACCATGCTGGCTCGCAAAGAGGGATTTTCTATCTGGGATCTGCTCGACATCGGGCGCCAGCTCACCGCCGGCCTCGATTACGCGACGTCGCAAAACGTGGTTCACGGCAGCCTGGAACCTGCAAAGATCATGTGTGGTTGGGATGGTACGGTCAGGATTCTCAGTTACGGCGTCTCCGCCGTGGGTCACTTTGTGCAGCACGTTCCCGAGGGAGTTCCTTCCTTCCTGCATTACATGTCGCCAGAGCAGATTCTGGGCCAGCCCATGGATGGGCGGTCGAATCTGTTCAGCCTGGGCGCCATGCTGTACGAAATGGTGACGGAGCGGAAGGCGTTCGACCGGGAAGAGGCCGAGGGGTTGCGGCAATGCATTCTGGGCAGCATGCCGGTGGCGCCAGTTCAGGTGAATCCGAAGGTTCATCCTCTGCTCAGCGACCTCATCATGAAGGCGCTAGTCAAGGATCCGGCCGAGCGCTACCAGACCGGCCGGGCCCTGCTTGACGATCTCGAGAAGTGCAAGGAGTCCAAGCCGCTCGCAGCCAAGAAGCAGGCGGCGCCCAAGGGACCTGGGGCTTCTGGAACAGGGAAGGTAGCGGCGCAATCGAAATCTGTCGGGGCAAGACCCGCTGCCAAGCCAGCGGCTCCAACCGCGCCGGGCATGTCTCGGTCGTCCGGGCTGGCGACCCCGGCCACGCGGCCGGCAGAAGCAAAACCTACACTTCCGAAGCCGGCGGAGAAGAAAAAAGAAATGCCGGCGGCAAGCGCAGAACGGCCATCAACCCTGGCCCAGCCGGCCAGTAGCCTGCCTGCTCTAAAAGCGGCGGCGGCCGCGGCCGGCGCTGGCAGCAGCACCACCGCACCGGCTGGCAGTGAAGAGATTGATCTTGATCTGTCAGATCAGTTCATGGCTGCCCCGGCGAAGCCGGCTATCGAGTCGCCGGAGGCTCCATCCGCATACATGTCGTCGGCTGTAGCTGATGAGGTGCAGGTCGAGACGTCCGAGCCCCAGGTCGCCGAAGCTCCGAAAATCGCAGTGGATCCGATGATGGCTGAAGGCGGGAAGAGCGGCAGCGGCGGCAGCACCAGTTTCTCGGATCTCGACGAATTGCCACCGCTGAAGGAAGTCTATATCGCGCCGCCTCCGCCTCCACCGCCGCCGGCATTCGAGCCGGCTGCGAAGGCGCCCACTACGCCGACCATGTTCCGGGGCAGCCTTAAACAGGACGAGAAACCCAAGGTTCAGCCGCGAGAAGTGGCGGAGAAGGCGATCCAGGAAATCAAGAACGTTCCGCCCCGGCTGATGCTCTATGCCCTGGGAGGCGCGGCCGCGCTGATTCTGGTCATCGCGGTCGGGTTCACGGTCTACGTGCACAACCTCAGCACCGACGATGACGCGGGACGTACTGCTGCCCAGACTGAGGCTCCGGCACAGCCTGAGGCTGCTCAGCCAGCACCCCAGCCCGCACCTCAGCCTGCGGCACCGCCAGTCGCTGCATCCCAACCGGAAGAGACGCCCGAGCCGGTGGCTCCTGTGGCTCAGCCGGTCGTGAGTGCGAGATCGGCTCGCGGAAAGAAGAAGTCTCCGCCCCCTGCGCCAATGATCATCCCCGGACAGTTATCCGTGGATTCGACGCCGCAAGGCGCGCAGGTGCAGATCGACGGGCGCACCGAACCGGCGTGGCTCACGCCGTTCAATTTCACGAATCTTCTACCCGGACCGCACACCATCACGGTGAGCAAGCCGGGCTACTCCACCGACACGCGCACGGTTCAAGGGGTTTCGGGAAACCGCGTGACCATCATCTCTCATCTGGCGCAGTTGATGGCCACGCTGATCGTGAAGAGCGATCCGCCCGGAGCCAACATTTATGTGGACGGCCGGGATGTGGGCGCAAAGACACCCGCGCAGGTGAGCGTGGACAAAGGCCAGCACGTGGTCCTGGTGCGGCTGATGGGCTATCTGGACGAAACCACGAACAGCCAGTTCGCTCTGGGGCAGACCTTGAGCTTTTCGCCGACACTGCGGCCGCTGGGCAATGCGGACAACATCAAGACCGTCGGCAAAATGTCGAAGCTGTTCGGCGGCAAGGGTGCCCAGCCCGGGCAAGCCACGGTGAGCATCCGCACCCAGCCCAAAGGCGCGCAAGTGGCCATCAACCAGCACCTGCTGGAAAAGACTTCTCCGCTGGATGTGGCGCTTGATCCGGGGAACTATGTCATTGACATCACGCTGACCGGTTACGCGCCCGTCCACAAGATCATCACTGCCGAAAAGAATGACAAGGTGGTGGTGGACGAGGTGCTGCAGCCGCAGTAGCGCGGGCGCGGGGAGATTTCAGATGTTAGATTTCAGATGGCAGATTTGCCAGCGATGAAGGCATCTGCGCCAACAATCTTCCATCTACAATCCCTAATCTACAATCTTCCATCCCGCTGTGCTTCTGTTTCCTCTTGTTTCTTCTCTGCCTTCCCTGCTTTCTGGACTTTCGGTTTAGCTTAGGAGTGATCGCTCCCACAAGGGGCGCCAGCCCCCAGTTATTTGGGGTAGCTCACCTGAAGCGCCCTGAACGGGTGTCCCTCTGTTCCTCACTCACATGGGAGGTCGCGGGGCGGCGAGTTTCCTGGGACGGGCGCCGCGTCCACATTCGGTACCTACGCTGCCAGATTAGGAGAGTGGAAATCCAAAGTGAAGTTCACGGGTTACAAAGGCCAGAAAAGTTGTGGGAAGGCCAGACCTCAGACCTCAGACCTCAGACCTAAGACCCAAGACCGATTGTTCTAGTGCGGCAGTCTGAAGTTGATGGTGACCTGCGTCTGAATTTCGACCGGCTCGCCGTTGAGCAGGTATGGCTTGTATTTCCAACGCTTGACGGCATCGACTGCAGCCTGCGTCAGTTGCTGGTCGCCGCTCAGCACTTGCACTTGGGTGATGTCACCGGTTTTGGAAACCGTCGCCATCAACTGGACGGCGCCCTCAACCCGCATGTGCAATGCGGTCGGCGGATAGACCGGGTCGACCTTCTTGATGAGCAATCCCGTAGATACTCCCTGGGAAATGTTCAACCGCTGGAGCACAGGTTTGGAGCCGTCGGTTGTGCCGAGGTTCGGCATGGGGCCGCTCGAACCCGCTGCCGCAATTCCAATTACGCTGGGAGCCTGAGCATCGGGCTCTGCTGGTGCTGTCTTCGCCGGGGCTGCGCCACCTTTGACCACAAGGGGCTCTGGTGCTGGTGCCGCGGCTGAGGCAGCTTTGCTGGCCGGGGACGAGGAACTCTTAGGCTTGACCGAAGTCGGTGCTGCAGGCGGTGCGCTTTCCTCGGACGCGGATTCGCTATCATCATTTGCCGCGCTCGGGGCGGGTGCCGTCGTGGTTGCCGCTGGCTGCGACGCTGGTTGCGGTTCCAGCGCGGCGGCTGCAGGCGCCGGAGCAGGCTGCGTGCCAGATGGCTTTTCCGCCAGCAAATCCGCAACTTTCGCCGGCATTGGAGCTTTAACGGGCTGGTTCTGGTTCGCACGCCCCTGATAGTACGTCCAGCCGGCGTACGATCCTACGGCTACGATTACGGCTGCTGCGATTACCAACACAACCTTCTTGGCTCCGCCTGATTTTGCGGGAGCATTGGCTCCGCCGAAGGTGAAAGAGGGCGCGGGCACATTCTTCGCAGATTCGGTTGACGCGCTTGGCCGTTCTGCGCCAGGGGCTTCAAGAATCTCGTCGTCCTCACGGGGAGCGCTCGTCGGCTTCAGTTCCACCGGCGGAATTTCCAGAATTTCACGGGCCGGCGCAGGCGCGCTGGCAGCTCCGCTGCTCCATGAAGCGGAGGGAGCGTGTGCGGCAGACTTGACCGGGCTTGCTTCGGCCGCAGGTGCGTGCATTGCCGGGACGGCCGCAACAGGCGACTTGGCTGCGGGAAGAACCGGCGCATCAATTTTCTTAACCGCGGCCGGAACAACCGAAGCCGCACTCGCGCTCGCCGCCGGTGCCGGGCGTGCCGGAACGGCGGTCGGCTTGGCAACGGCCGGCGTGGCCGGACGCGCTGCCGGAGCACTCGCGGGCGCCTTGGCCGGCGCCGCAACTGAGGTTCCAGGCGCAGCTGCGGTTGCTGCGGGCGCCGCCGGTTTTGCCGGATCGCCCTTCCGCAGCAGTCCGCGGGCCACCCGCAACGTGCCCTTGGCCTGTTCGATATTGATGGGTTTGGTCAGGACCAGGTTGGCACCAATGCGAAATGCTTTGGCCACCCCGGCCTGACCTTCCACAACGGCTACGGCCAGCGACGCCTGGTTGGACGTCGAATTCCGCGCGCTCTTGAACAATAGTGCGGCGTTCTGCTCGTTATCGCAGTCCACCACGATCGCGTCGAAGTGAGTGCCCATCAACTTCTTCACTGCAGCGAAGGGTTCGTTGCAGGACTCGACGTTGAACTCCAGCTCGCTTAAGACTTGCGTCACCGAGCGGGCGGTTTTGTCATCGGGACAGAAGAGAAGAGCTTGGAAACCCATACCGATCTCATCCTAGGTACAGGCGTAAGGGGCATCAAGTTACGCTAGTAATCCGGGATTTGGCGCTTTCGTGGGGTTTCTTCCGGGCGAGGAAACCGGGGGCCAGATGCAGCCCAGGCGCCGAGCACGCGGAGATCGCTGAGGAATGAATGGGCGGCATACAATGGCAGGCCATGAGGTCGCGGGTGCCGCTGTGGCTCAAGATTGCGTGGACGGTCTGGCTGATCGTCTGGGCGCCGGTCTATTGGCGGCAATATGGGCCGCAGAACTTTCTGTTTTTCTGCGACATCGGGAACGTGCTGATCGGCGCCGGTTTGTGGCTGGAAAGCCCGCTGCTTTTTTCCTGGGCGGCGTGCGGGCTGCTGCTGTTCCAGTCGCTTTATGTTGTGGACCTTGCCGGGGCTCTGGTGACCGGCCATCACATCGTCGGCGGCACGGAGTATATGTTCGATCCGGGGCTGCGGCTGTTCGTTCGTCTCCTGAGCCTGTTTCATGTAGCCACGCCGCCACTGCTCCTGTGGGCAATCTGGCGGCTGGGCTATGACCGCCGGGGATGGAAATTGCAGACGCTGACGGCGTGGATTGTGGTGCCCATCAATTATTTCTGGCGGCCCGAGATGGATGTGAACTGGGCTCGCGGCCTGTTCTTCCACCAGCAGCATGTCATGCCAGGATGGGCATATCTGGCGGGCTATCTAATGGTGGTGCCGCTGTGCGTTTATTTTCCGACGCACCTGTTCTTGAACTCGCTCAGCCGCCGCTGGCAAGCACGACAGTAGGACTTAGGCCATGTCACTACGGAACAGAACCATGCGCGAGCAGGTAATCGATGATGGGCTGATATGATTGCGCAGTCTCCGGCGTAGTCCGATATGCCCTTTGCTGTTGCCTGGCAACCGATAGAGCAGTCTACTTCGATTTCGAATGAGCCGACGGCTTTGCGATCTGCCGCCTGAGTTGGCGCGAACGACAGCGTTACGGTGGCGCAAAGGACAAAGAGCTTCAACAAAAAATAGCGCCTGCCGGAAGAGCCGGTGATCGTCTGAGCTGCAGTGCGGGTCATGCACAATTATCCGCCGTCAGAACTACGACGAGGAGTCCGTGACTCACGCACAGTGATAACTCTCGTAACATCGTGCGTTTCTGGTTTTCTGTTTTTTCCGCGCGCCTAGCTGGCTTTGCCGGGATTGTCCTTCTTCCGCACCGCCGAATCTGCCGGCGATACTCGATCGATCCTTTGAACGAAGAGATGTCTTTCTCATGAAAGTCGGGGAACGGCAACTGTTTTCCGTCGCGCAATTCCGCGACTTTCTGGACGGCGGCATCGGCTTTTTCTTTTTCCAGTCCCGAGTCGCCACTGAGATAAAGAGTCTGCGAAGGAAGAGCCAGCCCGCTGCCGGACTGCTCGACGATCTCCATCATGCGTAGCAGCAGGTCTTCGCGGATGGCCGCGAACTCGTTGGAGTCGCGCGTCAGGATATAGCAGAACACCTCTACGTTGAGGGAACTGCCTGCGATGTCAGCGAGGCGTACGCGAACGCTGCCCGTCTCGACCTTGGGATGGCTGTATAGCAGCCGCCGCACCTCGGATAGAACGAAGCGCAGATGATCAGCCGTGGTCTCGCTGCGCACGCCGAGATTGGTTTTGAAGAGAATCTTGTCGCGGCGGCTGAAGTTTTCGACGTTAATGCTGGCGACGGTGCCGTTGGGAATGGCGACCAGGGTTCGTTCATCGGTGCGGATGCGGGTGGAGCGCAGGCCGATATCTTCGACCGTGCCAGTGCGATCGCCGAAGCGGCAGTAGTCGCCGACGCGGATGACTTCGTCGCCGAGAACAGAAACGCCGCCGAACAGATTCTCAATCGTCTTCTGGGCGCCGAAGCCGATGGCCAGCCCGCCAATGCCCAGGCCGGCGAGCGCGGTGTTCATATTGAAGCCCAGGCTGCCCAGTACGGCAAAAGCGCCGGCGACGAAAATCACTGCTTTGACGATGCGCTCGCCCAGCAACATGAGCGATCCGGTGCCGGCGTGCCCGCGGGCCAGGGCGCGATTGCGCACGCGGCCTAGCGACCAGCGCACGACGCGCCAGCAAATCCAGGTGCCGCTGACGATGAGCGCGATCGAAGTTGCCTGAAAGTAATAGTGCCGATCCAGCAGCGGCATGCCCAGGTAGCGGGCGAAGATTTGGTGAGCGAGCGTGCCCGTGAGCAGCCAGCCTGGCGCTGAGACCAAGCGCCAACGAGCAACATCCACGTGGCCACGCCAACGCGTCCACCAGCGCAGAGGAATCTCCAGCAGCGCCAGGATCAGCCAACCTACGGCCGCAGCCAGCGGGAGAGCGAGCGCCAGCGCCAGCCACTGCCACACCGGCATTCCTGCTAACTGGTGCTTGACCACGACGCTGGGGAGCTTGCTCTCCACCTGGCGCGCCTGCACCTGATCGTAGAGTTCGGGGACCTGCGCCAGCGTGTCGGAAGAAATCAGCCAGATCTTGCCCGCGTTGGGATCGGATACGCGCACCAGGTCGAGATCGACCTCACCATCGCCGGATGACATCGTGCCGAGCTTCTGCCGGCCCGGGGGAACGCCTTCCTGGGGAGTTCCTTCGGGCTGCGTGAAGTTGCCCACTCGCCCGGTGAAGGTGCTGTGGTCCATGACAAACTTGAGCTGCATTGCCATCGGTTCGCCTTCCGACTGGCGATGCGCGGCGCTCATCTGTAGATATTGCGCGGCAATCGCGTTGTTGCCGGACTGCGCTGCCTGCAGAAATCCGAGGACGGTCCCTGACGGCGTGCCCCGACCAAGAGGATCAACGGGAGCGCTCGGGGTGCTCGCCGTCGAGGAGGGTTGCAGAAGCTGGCTGAGAGGCGTCTGAGCTGAGGAGCGGAGGCAAAAGGCAAGAAAGAATATTCCAGCGAGAAGAACGAGAGCGCTTTGGAGGGGGCTTTCCCCGTATTGGCGCACATTCCTATGGAGGCCGCTGGTGGTCGAGGGGGACACGGGGTCCTTCGACTGCGTTTGCGTCCGCTCTTCGCGGACGCAAACTCCGCTCAGGATGACAGAGTTGTTGATGGAAGAGAGCATGATCGTCTCCTGCCGCTATGCGCGCTTGGGCCGGTAGATGTGCGTACTGGTGCCAAAGAAAACCTCGGCCGATTCCATGATCGTTTCCGACAGTGTCGGGTGCGGATGAATGGTCAAAGCCACGTCTTTGGCCAGAGCCGCCATTTCGATGGCGAGCACACCCTCTGCGATCATCTCGCCGGCGCCCGCGCCGACGATGCCCACGCCGAGCAAGCGCTCCGTCTGCGGATCGAAGAGGAGCTTGGTCATACCCTCGGGGCGATCGATCGTGATGGCGCGGCCCGACGCAGCCCAGGGAAATTTCGCAACCTTGATCTCGCGGTTTTCGTTCTGCGCCAGGGTCTCCGTCAAGCCGCACCAGGCCACTTCGGGGTCGGTAAAGACGACGGCGGGAATAGCGTTCGGTTCGAAGGCGACTTTGTGTCCGGCAATGGCTTCGACGGCGACGCGGCCTTCGTGCGAAGCCTTGTGCGCCAGCATGGGCTCGCCGACTACGTCGCCGATGGCGTAGATGGAGGGATCGCCGGTTTGAAGCTGCTTGTTGACCTGAATGAAACCACGCGGGCCGACTTGCGCGCGCGTTTTGTCGAGGCCGGGAATTTCCGAATTCGGCTTGCGGCCGACCGAAACGAGTACGCGATCGAAGACTTTCTCGCGCGGCTTGGCTTCGGCAACCCCGACCTCGGGTCCTTCGAAGGTGGCGCGGATGCCGCTGCCTTCGTCTTTGAGAGAAGCAACGGTGGTGTTGAGCAGGATTCCGTCGAACATTTTTTCCAGACGCTTGTGCAGCGGGGCGACGAGATCGCGATCGGCGCCGGGGAGCAGGCCGGGCAGCATTTCGACGACGGTGACCCGCGTGCCCAGCGCGGCGTAAACGGAGCCAAGTTCGAGGCCGATGTATCCGCCGCCGACTACGAGCAAAGTGCCGGGAATATCCTCGAGGTTGAGGGCTCCGGTGGAATCCATCATGCGCGGCGTGTCGAGCTTCAGCGATGGAATGATTGCCGGGCGCGAGCCGGTGGCGATGACGATGCGGTCGAAGGCCAGTCTTTCTTCTGATCCGTCGGATTTCGTGATGCGCAGCCGGGTGGAATCTTCAAAAGCGGCGCGGCCCTGGACGTAGTTCACCTTGCGTTGTTTGGAGAGAACGCCGAGCCCGCCCGTGAGCTTCTTCACCACACTCTCTTTCCACGAACGCAAGCGCGCGAGGTCAATTTGCGGCGCGGCGAATTCGATTCCCCAGGCTTTGGCCAGCGCGGATTCTTCGAGCAACTTGGCCACGTGCAGGAGTGCTTTCGAAGGAATGCAGCCGCGGTAGAGGCAGACTCCGCCGGGGTTCAGTTCAGGATCAATGAGGGTGACCGTCATGCCGAGATCGGCAGCGAGGAAGGCGGCGGCGTAGCCGCCTGGGCCGGCGCCGACGACAGCGATGTGCAGCGATTGGGAGTCAGGCATGTGTGAGAAAAAGTTTCAAGGTTTCAGAGTTTCATGGTTGCAAAGTTAAAACTGCTGGTGAATGCAGCTCGGGCGGTGCAGGCAAAGTGCATAGATCCTTCGCTTCGCTCAGGATGACAGCCCAAACACGAGGCTCAAAGAGTTTGTAAGCTGAGGCCTTGAACTTTGAAACCCTGAAACTTTGAAACCTTGAAACTTTGAAACTTTCCTTATCCCTGCACCGACAGCAAGAACGGCTGCTCGAACGCTTCGGCGATCCAGCGCAGGAAGCGAGCGGCGTCGGCGCCGTCAATCAACCGATGGTCGTAGGAAAGCGAGAGCGGCAGAATCAGCCGCGGCTCAAACTTCCCTCCACCTTTGTGTGGGATCCACTCCGGCTCCATGCGCGACCGCGAGATGCCCAGGATCGCGACTTCGGGATAATTCACAATGGGCGTAAAGCCGATGCCGCCAATGCCGCCCAGATTCGTGATGGTAAATGTGCCGCCTTCCATTTCGGCGGGCGTGAGTTTCTTCTCCCGCGCCTTTTTCGAGAGCTGCGACAACTCGACTGCGAGCTCCACAATGTTTTTCTTGTCCACGTCGCGGATGACGGGAACGAGCAGGCCACGGTCCGTATCAGCGGCCACGCCGATGTGGATGTACTGCTTGTAGACGATCTCTTCTTTCTCGATGTCGATGCTGGCGTTGAACTGCGGGAAAACTTTCAGCGCCGCGGCGCAGACTTTCAGTGCGATCGCGGTGACGGTCGTTTTGCCGCCGGCTTCTTCGGCTTTGGGAGCGAAGCGGGCGCGCAGTTGCTCAAGTTCAGTGATGTCGGCGCGGTCGTGCTGCGTGACATGGGGGATCGTGTTCCAGGATTCGGCCAGGTGCTCGGCTGTTTTGCGGCGCACGCCGCGAATGGAGACGCGCTCGATTTTGCCCCATTTGGCGAAATCGGGAAGCGGAGGCGCGGCCAAGCGAGTGGCTCGCGGCGGAGCTTGCGCCGCGGCTTGCAGCAGGGACTTGGCATAGGCCTTGACGTCGTCCTCGCTGATGCGGCCGCCAGGGCCTGTACCTTTTACCTCATAGATGTCCACGCCGACTTCGCGAGCCAGCCGCCGCACATGCGGCGCCGCGGGAATCGGCTGGCGCTGTTCGGTGCCTGCGACTTTGCCCAGTTGCACGGGCATGCTGAAGACCAGCGGCGCGGGCAGCGGTTGGTCGGGGGGCAACGCCTGTTCTTCGGTTTTGCCCTCGGCGCGAATCGCAGCCTGAAAAGCCAGGCGCGCTCCATGCTGTCCGGAAACGTGTTCCACGGGCGCGGTGCGGGCGCGGGAAGGTTCGGGTTGCGCGGGCACTCCGCCTTCAAGCGTGAAAATCACTTGACCGACTTTGATCTTCTCGCGCTCCTGGACTTTGACTTCTTTGACGATGCCGCTTACCGACGACGGGACTTCGACGACTGCCTTGTCAGTCTCCAGTTCCATGACCGGCTGACCTTCGGAAACCTTGGCGCCGGGCGCGATCATCAACCGGACGAGATCTCCCTGGGAGATGTTTTCACCAAGTTCGGGGAGTCTAAACTCGCCGGACCCCGAGGTGAATTCGGAAGCCGCGCTGGGAGCGGCGACTGCGGGAGTCCGTGCTGGAACCCGCGGGGCACCCGGCAGCGCAATTGGGGGCGGGTCTTGCGGAACTGGAGTAGCGACCGCCGCGGCGGCGCGAACGGCGGGAGCTTTTGCGTCGGCTCCATCCACGGTGAAGATCACTTGCCCGACTTTGATCTTTTCACCTTCCTTGACGCGAATCTCCTGCACGGTTCCGCTCACCGACGAAGGCACTTCGACGACAGCCTTGTCGGTTTCAATCTCCATGACCGACTGACCGGGGCTGACCGTTGCGCCCGGAGCGATCATCAGGCGCACCAAGTCGCCTTGTTCGATGTTCTCCCCCAGCTCGGGAAGTTTGAATTCAATCACCGCGTTCGTTCCTCTCAGAATTTCCGGTGCCAATTTCCGATCACGATTGCAGTCCCGAGCTGGACCTCAAATCGGCGATCGAAAATCGTAAATCGAAAATCTAGCTCACCGCCGGGTTCGCCTTTTCTGGATGAATTCCCAGTTCCTGAATCGCGCGCTGCACCACGTCTGTGCCGATCTTCTTCTCTCTCGCCAATGCTCCCAGAGTTGCAAGCACGATGTGCTTGGCGTCCACCTCGAAAAAGTCACGCAGAGCGGCGCGGTTTTCGCTGCGGCCAAAGCCGTCGGTTCCGAGCGACACAAGTTGCCCGGGCACCCACTTCGCCAGGCTCTCCGGCAACACCTTCATGTAATCCGATGCGGCGATGAACGGCCCGGGCGCAGCTTTCAAAGTAGCCGTGAGGTAAGGAACTTTCGCTGGCCCGGCCGGATGCAGCATATTCCAGCGCTCGCAATCGTTGGCATCGCGATAAAGTTGCTTGTAGCTGGTGACGCTCCACACATCAGCGGCAACGCCGTATTTCTCTTCCAGAATCTGCTGCGCTTTGAGCGTCTCGTACATAATTGTGCCGCTGCCCAGCAACTGCGCCCGCAGCTTGGCGTCGCTCTTTGCCGAAGCCTTGAAGCGGTACAGACCTTTCAATATCCCCTCGCGAATCCCAGGATCGGCGGGCATTTCAGGCATGGGCAGAGGCTCGTTGGTGACGGTCAAATAATAAAAGATCGACTCCTGATCGACGTACATCCGCTTGATGCCATCCTGAATGATGATGGCGATCTCGTAAGCGAACGCAGGGTCGTAGGCGAGCAGGTTGGGCACGGGAAGCGCAAGCACGTGGCTGTGGCCGTCCTGGTGCTGCAGGCCTTCGCCAGCGAGCGTGGTGCGGCCGGCGGTACCGCCGACGAGGAATCCGCGGCAGCGCATGTCGGCTGCGGCCCAGATCAGATCGCCAATCCGCTGGAAGCCGAACATCGAATAGTAAATGAAGAAGGGAATCGTGTTGATGCCGTGGTTGGAATACGCCGTGCCCGCCGCGATGAACGAGCACACCGAACCGGCCTCGGTGATCCCTTCTTCCAGAATCTGACCGTCCTTCGCTTCCTTGTAGTAGAGCAGCGTGTCCATATCCACGGGCTCGTAGTTTTGGCCCACATTAGAATAGATTCCCACCTGGCGGAAGAGCGCCTCCATGCCGAAGGTGCGAGCTTCATCGGGAACGATGGGCACGATGAACTTGCCGAGTTCCGGATCGCGCAGCAGCTTGGCCAGCAGGCGCACGAAAACCATGGTGGTGGAGACCTCGCGGCCTTCGGTGCCTTTGTGAAACTCCTCGAAATGCGACTCGGGGAAAGGTTTCATCGGCGTGGCGCGCACTTTGCGGGTCGGCATGTATCCGCCCAACTGCTGGCGGCGCGCCTGCAGGTACTTGATTTCGGCGCTGTCGTCGGCGGGGCGGTAGAACGGCGCATTGTGCAATTCGTCGTCAGGGATGGGAATGCCGAAGCGCGAGCGGAACATCTGCAATTCGTCGTCGTTCAACTTCTTCTGCTGGTGGGTGATGTTCTTGCCCTCGCCCGCTTCGCCCAAGCCGTAGCCTTTGATGGTCTTGGCCAGAATGATGGTGGGCGAACCGGTGTGGTTCACGGCGGCGTCGTAAGCCGCATTGACCTTGATCGGGTCGTGGCCGCCCAGGCGCATGCGCGCCAGTTGCTCGTCGGAGAGATGCTCGACCATCTTCAGCAGGCGCGGATCGCTGCCGAACAGGTTCTGGCGGAAGTAGGCGCCGCTTTCGACGAAATACTTCTGGTATTGTCCGTCGCTGATCTCGCCCAGACGCCGGACCAGCAAGCCGTCGCGGTCGTTTTGGATGAGGCTGTCCCAGTCCGTACCCCAGACGACTTTAATGACGTTCCAGCCGGCGCCGCGAAAAATGGCTTCCAGTTCCTGGATGATCTTTCCGTTGCCGCGCACCGGGCCGTCCAGGCGCTGCAGGTTGCAGTTCACGACGAAGATCAGGTTGTCGAGCTTCTCGCGCGAGGCCAGGGTGATGGAGCCGAGTGATTCAGGTTCGTCCATCTCACCGTCGCCCAGAAACGCCCAGACCTTGCCACCGGTGGACTGCTTCAGCCCGCGGTTTTCCAGATACCTGATAAAGCGAGCGTGGTATATGGCCTGAATCGGCCCGAGGCCCATCGAAACCGTGGGAAACTCCCAGAAATCAGGCATCAGCCAGGGATGCGGATAGGAACTGAGTCCGCCGCCCGGCTTCAATTCGCGGCGAAAGTTCTGCAGTTTCTCCTTCGAAATGCGCCCTTCGAGATAGGCGCGGGCATACATTCCTGGCGCGGCGTGGCCTTGGAAGTAGACGATGTCGCGATCGCCGTTTTCAGTCTGGGCCCGCAGAAAATGATTGAACGCGACTTCATACAACGTGGCGGCGGAGGCGTAGGTCGAGATGTGGCCGCCGATGCCTTCCTGAATCTTGTTGGCGCGGACGACCATGGCCAAGGCGTTCCAGCGCACCAGGCTCTTGATGCGGCGCTCCATCTCCTGGCTGCCGGGAAAAGGAGGCTGCTGCCGCGCGGGAATCGTATTTTGGTAGGGCGTGGTGGCCGAGAAAGGCAGATTCACGCCGGCTTCGCGCCGGGCGTGCAGCGCCAACTGCTGCAGCAGGCGGCCAGCCCGGTTGGGGCCGCTTTTTGCCAGGACATAGTCCAGGGAATCGACCCATTCCCTGGTTTCTAAAACCTCTGAGCCGTCAGTTTCCGTCTGAGCCACGTCTGGTTTCTCCGGCGCGCCAAGCGCAATACTTCATCATAAAGCAATCGTGGAGATTTTTGCTGGCGGAAAGGGAGACGCGGCTGGTTTAGAATCGCATCCCGTCGGTGCAGGAGGTTTCCATGTTGTTACGGATCGTGGTGCTCATCGTTGTCGTGATCGTAATCATGGTGCTCTTTCGGCTTACGTCTCGCTCGGCAACTCCGGCGGAGGGCACGAACGCCCCCGACTTCACTCTGACTTCGCAGGAAGGCTCGCCGGTCAGCCTTAAGGATTACCGCGGCAAGTGGGTGGTTCTCTATTTCTATCCTAAAGATCAGACGCCGGGCTGCTCGCGGGAAGCGCACAATTTTCAGGTAGATCAGTCGAGATATGCCGAGCGCAACGCGGTCGTGTTGGGTGTGAGTGTGGACAGCGTGGATTCGCACAAAAAGTTCTGCGCCAAGGAAGGGTTGAACTTCAAGCTGCTGGCCGACACTGAGCATAAAGTGAGCGATTCCTACGGCTCGCTGACCAATCTGGGCCTGGTGAAGTTTGCCGCCCGGCACACCTTCCTGATTGATCCCACCGGCAAGATTGCGAAGGTCTACACCAGCGTGGATCCGGCGAAGCATAGTCAGGAGGTACTGGCGGAGTTGGATGGACTGGAGAAGGCAACACCGGCGAGGCAGTGAGAGAGGCGAGTTCCTCACAGGGGCTAAAGCCCACGAGTTTTCCCAACCTGTGACGCGGCCCTAAAGGGCCGCTCTTCCACGTTCACGCTAAACCCGTTTAATGGGCAGGGCTACTTTCCCCCTAAGTACATTTCTGCGATGTGGCGGCTGATCTTTCCCGACTCCGCGTCTCCCTGGTTCGTGAGTACGACCACGGTCAGCTCATCGTCCACGTAGCGGTCAATGACGTTCTCGAATCCCTGCCATGAGCCGGTGTGGTGAAGGCAGCGATGCCCGTGCCTCTGCTCGATATACCAGCCGAAGCCGTAACCATCCTTGTTGGGCTGGCCGTTCTTCAGCTTGGCCGGAGTCCACATCAGGTCGAAACTGGAGCGCTTCAGCAGCTTTTCCGTGTAGAGAGCAGCGTCCCACTTGGCCAGGTCGAGGATCGAGAAGTAGAGGCTGCCGTCCGCGGTCGTGTTGATCGTGGGCGCGACCCACTCCTGATTTTTCAACTCCCCTTTCACCAGCCGGTAACCCGCGGCACGATTCGGAATGATGTCGGTTTCGCTGATGATGCGCGTGGTGGTCATGCCCAGCGGCCGGAAGATGCGTTGCTCAAGAAAGTCGCCGTAGAACTCGCCAGTCACGCGATGAATCAGGATGCCCAGCGTGAGATATCCGAGATTGCTGTACTCCCACTTCGTGCCCGGAGGGTATGACAGGGGAATGCTCTCGACCAGCTTCAGCAGTCCTTCTTCGGCCCAGTCCTTGCGGAAATCGAAATCCTCGGGATAGTCGCCAAAGCCGGCAGTGTGACTGAGTAATTCGCGCACGGTAACATCCTTCCAGGCGGCAGGAGCATCGGGGAAATATTTTGTCAGGGGATCTTCCAGGCCGACCTTGCCCTCTTCGACCAGCATCATGACTGCAGTGGCCGTGAACTGCTTGCCCACCGATCCTGACTGGAATAGAGTCTCTGGCTTCACAGGAACTTGCAATTCCAAATTGGCCAGGCCGAAACCCTCGGCACGAAGAATTTTTCCCTCTTTCACCACCAGCAGCGACAGGCCGGGAATGTGCTGGCGCTGCATCTCGGCTTTGACGTAGTCAGTAACGGCGGTGTCGGTGGCGGAGCTTTGCGCCTGTGCCGCGCAGACTGCGAAGAACAGACCAAGGCTGACCAGCGGCGTTGAATTGAAAAACTTGCTGAGGTTCACGGGAGGTCCCCGAAGACAGATTTTCAGCTCCGCGAGTTTACAGCCAAGGCGACTTCATATCAACGACGGGCCATGAACCGGTGCCATCGCTGCACCCATTTGCGCACGATGTAGTACTCGTTGACCGGACGATCGTCGGTCAACGACGGCGTGTTCGGAGAGGCCGCGATCATCTGATCCAGAGACGATTCCCGCGTGAGCAGGGCATTCAGGCGACGATAGGCAGCTTCCGCGATGTTGTCGCCTGGCCGCAGTTCCCATTCCGCAAGATCGGCCACCGCGCTCGCCGGCATGCGCGCCAGCAGATCTTGCGCGCTGCGGTTGGGAATAGGCTGATCGCTGCCCAGGAAGTGCATTCCGAATTCATCGGCGAAAGTCCGCACATACGGGAAGGAATTGTGCAGCGCACGAGCGACGGCAGCCACGTCGACCGGGTCGACTGCGCTGGTCGCGGCGATCCACTGTTGCAGAATTCCTCCCCGGCGCAGCCGTTGCCGCGCTGCCCGGTAGAATTCTTCGGAGTAGAGCAGGCTCGATCCTGCTGCTTGCATCGGCGGTGGAGGATCGACCGTGATGACGTCGTATTGCTGCCGGGTGCGTTCCAAATAACGGCGGCCGTCGTCAATGACCACATGCGAGAGCGGCGACGCGAGAACCGTGTCGCCGTCGCTGTGGTAGTACGTGAACAGACGCGGGACGCTGGGCACCAGTTCCACCGCCGTTACCGGAATACCCCAGGAGTGCAGCGAACGGAAGGTCGTGCCCATGCCAAAGCAGATTACGAGAGCGTCCTGCGGCCGACGGTCGAGAGAAGCCAGAGGGACATGGGCCATCAGCTTGGTGATCGTCGTCAGGTTGGTGATGCCGTAGCCGTTGACGAGCAGTTTCTTGTCCATCCCCGTGCCGGTAGCGATGACGGTCGCGGTCGCATCACGAAGCACAACGTGTTCGGGAAATCTGTCTTCGTAGCCCTTGCCCACAGCCATCAGACAAACGGAGATTGCCAGCGACGCATAGATTGCAGCGCGGGCAACGGGGCGGGTTGGAGCCTGAGGCCGCAGCGGAGCGAGCCCTATGACCAGCCAGGGAAGTGAAAGCACAATCAGCGCCCAGCGTTCGCTCATCAGGGGCAGGAGCACAAAACCGGCGAGCAGCGGCCCGAGAATGCAGCCCACTACGTTGGTCGCGTATGCCATTCCTGCTTTGCCGGGATCGCCCGCGGAGAAGCGGTCCACCAGCATAGGCGTGATGAATCCGAGCAGGCCGGTAAAACCCGCGACGCCCACGAGCAGGCGAAGCAGTTGATGCACGTGAATGAAGGGACTGGCCGCAACCAGGGGGAGCAGACCGCAGGTCGCCAGCAGGGCCCAGATCACGGGGCTCTCTTTGGTCCGGTGGAAACTCCAGCGGCGATAGACGACCGAGCCAATGAGCGTTCCCAGCAGATAGACGCCGAGAATCGAGGCGAACGCGTAAACGACAGTCCCGAAGTAAGGCGTATAGCAGCGCACCCAGACCACTTCCATGGCCATGCAGGTCAGGCCACTGAGAAACAGAAGCGCGAGAATCTTGTTGCCTCCCGGGATGGCGGCAGAAGGAATGACCGCGGCAGGTTTGATTGCGGAGGGCGGCAGGTTCCGCGACAAAAGCAGAGCCGACACGGCAATCAGGCAATTACAAGCGATGCCGACTTTCAGGGTTCCACGGAATCCCAACAGTTCAATCAGGAACAAAGGCACATGCGTGCCCGCCACCGCACCCGCGACGTTGGCCGTGTAGAGATAACTGAAGGAGCGGCGCGACTCGGCGGGAATCGTCTGCGCAATCGCGGCCATGGCCACCGGTACCGTGGCTCCCATGAGAGCGCACCAGGGAATGAGCGAGACTCCGACCCACACGCCGGCCACACCGTAGTAGCCGAGCGAGGAGAGTCCGAAGTGTTCCAGAAGGCGGCGGCCCAAAAGGAATGCGTGGGGAACGAGCAGCCCCGACATTCCAATAAGCACTTCAGTCACAGCGTAAAGCCGCAGGGCAGGAATCGTCCGGCGGCCTGCCTGCGCGTCAAGCCATCGGCCGCTCGCCCAGGACCCCAGCCCAAGCCCGGCCATGAATACCGAAAGCACGATGGAGACCATGGCCGTGGTGACTCCAAATTGCGCCATGGCCAGCCGCAGCCAGACCAGTTCGTACAGAACGCTGCAAAAGCCAGAGATGAGAAAGAAGATGAAGTACCAGTTCACGCGCCTTCTGCTTTCGCGGGGCAGAATGCCGTGCCCCAATCAGGTTTGCCCAGTGTAGAGAAGTTGTGAGCACGGAGGCAAGGCAGGGAAGAGCGCGTGGTGCGACGGTTGTCCATCGCGCTCAGTGCGGGGCACCCATTAGTGAGGCAAAAGTATTGATCTGTGCCGCTCAACTGACCGCCGGCCGCGGCTCGACCTTCTTCGTCGTGATCACCAGCTTGGCCGGGGTCAGTTCGGGGCCATCCCAGCCCTCCTTTACCGCTTCGATGTGAATCTCGCCCGGCGTCTTGTTGGACTGCACGATCGCCTGTGCCAGACCGTTGAAGAGTGAGCGCCTGGGTTCCCTGTCGCTCTCGTGACAGTTGGGGTCTCCGTTCCCCACGCCGATCAACGCGCCCTCGCCCGAGATCTTGAACCCAATCAGATTGCTGGCCGTCGGAACCGGCCGGCCCTCCTTGTCCAAGGCCTCCACCTTCAGGATTGCCACGTCCTCGCCGTCCGCATCGATCTCCATCCGATCCGCGGTCAGGCGGATGGCCGCCGTAGGTCCGGTTGTCTCCCGCTTCTCGGTCAACAAAACTTTGCCGCCCTTCACGCCCCGCGCCTCAATGGAACCCGGCTCGTACCTGACCTTCCACTCCACGTGCCCCAGGCGCGGAACCTTCTGAGTTCCCTGGCTCTTGCCGTTGACCAAGAGTTCGACTTCGTCCAGGTTCGAGTGCACCCACACTGGAATTTCGTCCCCCTCCCTGCCCGCGAAGTTCCAGTGCGGAAACAGGTGCAGCACCGGATCGGCGCCCCACCACGCCTTGTAATAGAAGAAGCTGTCCTTGGGGAATCCGCACATATCCACAATGCCGAACTGCGAGTTGATGGAGGGCCATCCGTAGGGCGAGGGCTCGCCACGATAATCGAAGCCAGTCCAGGCAAAGCCGCCCGCCTCCCACTCCCGCGTCCCATAAAACGTCCACCACTTCTCGGCCGTCTCATAATCCTGCCCTCGGCCTTCTTCGGTGTCGTAGGCGCTCACTGTGTTGCGCAGCGGGTCGGTCGAATATACGCCGCGGGTAGAAACGGCGCTGGCCGTCTCCGAGCCATAAAGAGGTCGCTTGGGATTCTTCTTGTGATACTCGTCGGGAAATTGCAGGGAGTAATTGAACCCGATAACGTCGAACGCAGCGGAGGGGCCGGCTTGGTTGTCGCCGTTTACCGCGGCCGACACAACGCGTGTAGGATCGAGTTCGTGGACCCGCCGCACCATGGTGGCGCCAATCTTCGCGCCCTGCTCGGCCTCGTCGTACTGCAGTTGCCACTCCTCGTTGCCGATCGACCACAGGATGATCGAGGGTGAGCTGCGATAGCGCTTCACCATCGCCTCCAGTTGCGCCAGGCCCTCGGGACTTGAGCTCATCTGGCGCGTTTCGCACATCATCATGAGGCCCATGCGGTCGCAGCCCTCGACCCACTCGGGCGTTGGCATGTTGTGCGAAGTTCTCACCGCGTTGCAGCCCATCTGGCGCAGCACGCCCAAGCGGAACCATTGCAGCCGGTCCGGGACCGCAGCACCCACGCCGGCGTGGTCCTGGTGATTGCAGGTACCCTGGATCTTCAGCGGCTTGCCGTTAAGGAAGAAGCCTTTGTCCGCGTCGAAGACCGCGGTGCGCACGCCAAAGCTTACCCGCTCCGCATCGCGCACTTTGTCCCCGACTTCGACACTCACAATCGCCGAATAGAGGTTCGGCGCTTCCACCGACCAGAGCGCCGGATTGGGCAGCTTCGCAGTCGCGATGAAGGTCGCCGCTCCGTCCAGCGCAATCGATTGCACGGGCGCATCAGCCGCAGCCACGGTGTTACCCGCGGCGTCGAGAATCTGCCAGCTTACTTTGGCGCTCTCCGCCTGCTTGCCCTGATTCTCGACCACCGTGCCCAGCGTCAATGTGGCGGCATTGCCGCCGACCGCGGTGCGTACGGTGCTCTCCCATTTGCCCAGGTGCAGCGCATCGGTCTTGGTCAGCCACACATGGCGGTAGATGCCGGCGCCCTCGTAGAACCAACCATCGCCAAAGCTGGCGTCCACGCGCGCCACAATGTAGTTCTTTTGACCGTAGCTCAAGAAGTCCGTCAGGTCGAAGCGGAAGGGCGCGTAACCGTTATCGTTGCGTCCGATGAAGCAGCCGTTGACAAAAATCAGCACGCTGCGGAAGGCGCCATCAAACTCGACCGTGATGCGGCGGCCCAAATCGCTGGCCGGAATCTCGAACTCGCGCCGGTACCAGCCGACGCTGGTCTCCGGATAACGGCGGCCGAGCGGCTTGTAGCCGTGCGAATTCTGCTCCTCGTCGCGCACGAAGGGCAACTCAATGGCCCAATCGTGCGGCAGGTTCAGCGCGCGCCACTTGGAGTCGTCGAACTTGGCCTTGGAGAACTCGAATTCCCCGGTCTTGGCAAAGTCGCCCTGGTCGTTGCCAAAGCCCAGATCCCGGACTGGGTCGGTGCCGTGGCCAAACTGGAACTTCCAGCCAAAGTCGAAGAGCAATTGCTCACGCGGCACCACCGCCGCCACCGCCCCGGCGGAAGCAGCACCCGGATAGCCGGCGACGAGCGCAGCGGTGCGTCCCCAGGCAGATCGAGCCAGCAGCGAAGTCGCGGAAATCGCCAGTCCGGAACAAAGCAGGTCGCGACGAGAGATGCCAGACATAGTATTCCTCCTCGGGATGAAGTCTCGCCGTGGGCGCATTCGGAGTTTCGAGCGGCGAGAAAAGTGGAATCATACACTCAAAGGTGTCCGGGGAAACTGATCCAGGGCAAATGCCGATCTGCCTTCCAGCTCCACTTCTCTTCCCAGCCAAGTGCCGGATGTAAATTGTGATGGAAGGAACCATGCGCTCTCCAGCGCTTTCCAAACCCTTCAAAGCACAGGATTAGCACAATTGGGAGACATCTTGGGGAAGGTACGGGGGAAACGCAGTGTTTAAGGGGCTTCTTGAACTTTGAAAATTGGAGGCGCGGGTCGGAATCGAACCGACGCATAAAGGTTTTGCAGACCTCTCCCTTACCACTTGGGTACCGCGCCCTCTTCTTGAGCAAAAACTTTCGAAGCTATCTCATTGTACTGGCAACTGCTTAGGTGCTTCAACCTCAGCCGATCTGGGCAAAGTTGGGCAAAGAATCTCGCCGATTTCGTCGGCAACTCTTCGATCATCTCCACCGATTGCATGAGTATAGCCGAGGGTCGTCTCGGCTTTCTCGTGACCGAGGCGATCCTGACGCACGCGCATCGGAGCATTCAGTCCGTCCATGATCGTTGCATTGCCATGGCGGAATGCGTGCAAGCCCGCACGGGTTATCCCGAGACGCTCAAGGATCGGGTGTAGAACCTGATCCACGATGTCCCGGTTGTCATACGGTGTTCCTTCGCGTGTGCAGAACAGCAGCTTCTCAGGGTTGTCTCTCCAGTGGTCAAGCAAGTAGGCTTTCAGATGTTCGCAAAGCTGCATTGAGATTGCGAACGTCCGAACCCCCTTCTTCGACTTGGTGGTCTGCAACACGCCTTTCCACACGGAGCGCCTGATTTTGAGCACTCGCTGATCGAGATTCAAATCTTCGACTTTCAGGGCGCACAACTCCCCGCCTCGACTGCCCGTCTCGGCACAAATCCAAAACATAGATTTGTATGGTTCATTGGCTTCGCTGATGATCTGCTTCATCTGCTCTTCCGTGAACCACTTCTTGTCCGGTACGTTCATGGTTGGGAGCACAATCCCTTCGCAAATGTTCTTCTCCGCGTAACCCCAAGCCCGTGCGGTCGCCCACATCAGCTTGAAAGCAATGAAGAGGTTCCGCACTGTCTTGGGTTTCACGCGAGCGCTGCTAAGGAACTGCTGTAGCCTCTCGGTCGTGATCTGATGTAGGTGTAGCTGGCCGAACTGGGGCACAAGCCATCGGTTGATCGAGGACTTCATGCCCGACTTCGTGCTCGGTTTGTAATTTGACATGATGTTCCGCTTCCAGCGTTCAGCGAAGTCAGCAAACGAGATGACCTTCTGAGGTTGGTAGCTTAACGAATTGATACGAGCGAGACGAATATCCAATTCCCGCTGGGCAAGCCGCTTGGTGGGGAAGTCCGCTTTTGTGCCGATGACCTCGGACTTGTGAATGCGAACCGTCTTGTTGTCGGAACCAATCACGTCTTCCAACCAGCGTCCCACCCAGACGTGCTGTTTTTTGCCGCGCAGGAACAGATACCCTGTCTGGTACCTTTTACGAGCCAAGTTCCCTCCTAGAGAACTTTGACCCGATTGTCCCAGTGGGGAGTCTACCTCAAGAATGCCCGCAGTGCTTTTCTTGGCGGTTACGGCTTTCTCGGATGATCCTTGCAGACCGAAAAGCGCAGCGGGGAGCCGGATCGGAGCTTCTGGCAAGCACACCTCCCCGTAGACCCCGAAAGGCACGGTGGAGAGGAGGACACCCATGTTGGTGGTGGGTATCGAGCCCGAAATTTGGAGGCACTGTTGCAAACGATCTTTCCTTCGCGACCACGTTCGGTTTTGCCATGCCAGTCATATCTGAGGCGACGGAAACCTGTAAGCGAGCGAACTCCCAACCCCGCTTACTATTCAATACCCAGTTCCAAGCAAGACCTCTCCGCTAATTCGTCCATTTGTCGAAAAAAGTTGGTGTTAACGGCGACCCTTAGGCCGTTTCAGTGGCTGCCAGTCCCCTTTGCTGGGATCGCAGCCTGCCAGCCTTTTCGTTCCCCCCGGAAGGCCGCTTAGCCTCACAAAGCAGGCGGCACCGCTCTGCGATGGGGCCGTCGGTCTGGCCGTCGGTCTCAACGCTGGACCAGCCACTCATTTTTCGGGCAAGGGAAATCCAGAAAACGTCGTATTAGCAGAGTAAGGGAGAAAAAACGACATGAAAAAAGCAAAAGCCAAGAACCAAACATCCGTAGCACCAGCAACAGAGACATCTACAAACATCCAAGAGCGTGACATTGTCACGCTCGACCTACTAAATGGTTCCGAGACCACTATTGGTGTTGAGACGCCGAACTTCTCCGCGATGACAGAGACTCAATTCCATTTGACGATGGTCAATGCGACGGACAAGGCAAAAGAACAAGCCGCACAACAGGGACTCGCCATCTACCGAATCATCCTACCGGGACTCGAATTCGCCAAGGCTCAATTTGCCGAAGGCAAAACCGTCAACGGCTGTACTGGCATCGAAGCCTACATCACGTCGCTTGGACTACGACCAGCTAGGATCCGAAAGTGGCGACAACGTGACGCCGAACGTGATCTTCTTAAGAAAATCAATCACCTCACTTTCGTGCCGCATAAGGACGACCCAGTCACAACACCCGATGGTAACCTCGCAATGGTTAAACATCTTGCGGCGGACATGGCCGACGTTGAAGAGTTCCTTCCCGACGCTCACCAGCCTGTAATCAAAACCTACGACCGTAACAAATTGAAGGCATGGGATTCGAAACCGTTTTACTGTGCCAAAACGGTACACAACTGGGATGTTGACGTAGCGGCATCCGCCTTACAGAAAAGTGTCCGCGATGGTGACGAAGGCAACGGTTGCTACTGGATACGGGAACTCTATTTCACAAACGATATGAACCTTTCCCCCATCGACATCTGGAAGAAGCTGTTCATCCTTTATGGGGAAGAAGTCGGCAATGCCGACCAATCCCTTGCGGAATATCTCAAGAACCTCAAATACATGGCTGGGGAAGTCAAAGATGGCCGCAATTCCGACCTCACATTTGTAATCAACGCAATGCTCTTAGTGTGCCGTGCGAAGAAATCCCGTGCGGCGGACAATGCCAACGTCTGGTTCGAGCAAAATCAAACCTACGTGCCGCCGACGCCGGAAGAAATCAAACACTATGAATCCGACGACCTACCGACGCCTGTCATACCTCCCGACAGCAAAATCTATGACAAACACACGGCGAGGGGACGCAAGATGGGACGGGGGTTGGAACATTTCTTGAAGGAAGCCGCCGTCCTCAAGAATGAGTCGGACGTTGCGCCTTTCCAAGCGCCTGTTGTCCATCCCGAGAAGCCGTTTCCTACGGAAAGCGGCTTGTAGACGTAGACAACCTTCGAAGAGGACGACAGCAGACACCTTTCGTCGAACAGCTTGTCGAGAGCCTCAAGCTGACGCTGACCTATGGCCTCCCGCGAAGTGGTCCTGTGCTCACTGTTCAGTGTCGAGCGAGACAAGCGTTAAGTTCATTCATTGCCAATTCTCGCCTTCTCGTGTGTCAGCGAAGGGGTCAAAGTCAGGCAAGGGGTCGGGTACTTCTCCGTAGCCAATCAAATCCTCGGCGGCATACATCGCTTCTTCCTCAGCAGCGTCCTCGGGGTCTATTGCCAGAGCCGTCTCACAGGTTTCTTGGTGCTCTTGCAGGTCTTCCAGCATGGCGAATAGAGCCCCACACTTACAGGCATGTTCTCGGAGGACGCCTTTATCCCTGAGCTTGCGACCCTTCTCGATCAGCAGGTCGAGTTGATTACAGATCGAGAGAGCACGCTTGTAGAGTTCCCTCGCCTTGCCTGCCTGTGAGCACAGGATGGCAAGCTCGATGTCTTCCTTGGAGTAGCCGTCAGACAGAGCCTTGTCGAAGTCAGCAACCCAGAACTTTTCCCATGGCCTGAGAATCTCAACATCAGGACGGGCTTGGATGAACGCCCAGAGGTAATTGGCAAGCCAATTACTCTCATGCTGGAGATTACTCATAAACGCGGCCTCTAGTTCTGGGGAGGGGGGCTGCGGAACAGGGGAGGGGTCTTCCTCGCTGACAGGGGGAACTTCATTCTCTGGGACAGGGACTTCATCGGTCTCAGAAACCTTTACTTCAACCTCAGGCTGGGGTTGGTTTTTGGTTTTGGAGCGAAGCGACGGTTCTCGACGACAAGGAGATGCGCCTGCAATTGCATCTGCAATTCTTGGCGGTCGAACACCCGAAGCGGACTCGCTCTGCTCGTCAGACCCAACCCCACCCGAGGCTGGGGGCCCAGAGTGTAAGTCTTGAATACGGCTCACTGGTGAGCCTGCTAGGGGTTCAGTGGTGACCCCCTTTGGAGCGTCAAGGGGCTCATGGCTGAACCCCTCATTGGCGAGCCTGAGGCGGTGATCTTGGGTCTTGGTGCGGCGTAATTTCTTGCTCTTGTTCTCACCGCTGGTGGGGACGTAGTTGTTGATTGCGAGGTCGTAGTTGCCCATCTCCTTCGGCACGTGATGCGACGTGAGATACCGGCCAAGGCAGAGTCGCTTGAGTATCCGCTTGGCGGTCGCCAGCGACCATTGCCCGCCCGAAAGAGCCGCCAGAGAAGCAGCGGAGCCGTGCCAGATGCCCGTAGACCAGTCGCACCGACGCAGCATGAGGCTATAGGCGAGGAACATGTCGCCGTCCATCCACCCCTTGGCAACATGGTCATCCAGCAATGCGTTCCGTAACTGGATGTGCGGCTGGCTCATACGCCATCCCCGGCGTCGATCTCAGCGGCAAGCTGTATGTTGCTGTGCGTTGTGTGTGATTGTGCCATCGTCGTTCCTATTGTCTTTGCTCGATTCAGTTCCGTTTGTTTGCTCGGTTTGAATCGAGCGGGGAGGGGGAACAGAAGACCCTCCCCTGAGAACCAACCCTTGGGCATGACTCCTCGGGCATCAATGCGTCTCTATACAGAGATACTGATATTTGGCGAAATCTCAGCCCTAATCCCCGTATTGCCCTACTTCGCTTTCCTGAATGCTGGCGATCCGCTCCCTCGCGGACGGCTCAACCCTGCTTCCTTTGCCGCTTGACAGACCAGCCCCGTGCCGCAGCCGAAGTGCTCGGCAATCTGCTTGTAGCTCAGATCCCGGCGTGATTCGATCAAGGCCGCGATCTGGGCGAGAATCTGTAGGATGGCGTCCTTGCGTGCCGCTTTTAGCATTTCCTTCAAACCCTTGGCTGCCACGATCCCTACTCCTCGTCCAGCCTGAGGGGTGAGACGGGGCCGAAAGCTTCGTGCAAGTTTTTGGGGAGGATGGTGATTGGGTAATACTTGAGGTTGATTTCGAGTTCTTCTGGGCCGAACATCTCGATCAGCCGCTCGATCTTCCCCGAATAGTTCTCGGTCACGCGATCAACTGCGTCCCCAAGGTCGGACTCATACATTTCCAACAGATCGCGAAGCCGCTTTTCCAACACTTCAATTGGACGTACTGCTGTCATGATTACCTCCCGCGTTTCGAGTCCGCCGACCGTCTATACCTAAGGGAGTGAAATTAGATTTTTTCGAACTTGGGGGGCGGACTTTCAGAACGGGCTATCGGAAATCGCGGTTTTTGATGGGAAAATTGAGGGGTGTTTTGCGAAATTAGTGAAGTTACTGATTGAGGGACGAAAAACGGGCTGTTAAGTTTGCGCGTCGATATGTTCTTATGGTTCGGGCTAGGGAAGCTGGCATTGACACATCGAAAACTTGCGTGACAACCGAGGCTGCCAATGGAAGAGCAAGAGTGGCTCACGCTGCGGAGCTACATGAATGCGGACATCAGCGGTTTTTTGCAGGAACAGTACGCCCAGAGCGTTCTCGATGAGGTCAACGAAGAACTGGCAGAGCGGGCAAAGAATCCGATTGAGCAAGATTTCATCACCGAAGATGCTTGGGGCAAGGACCCGGCAGAACGCCGCGTTGTCTCCATCGACGGAATCGAAGTTCAAATCCGCAGCCTTCACCAGCGAGGTCTTGGTCTGACGGATGTCAAAGGTGCTGACCTCCTATATGAAATTGAGGGGGTCAAATTTGCGCTTATTCAGTACAAAAGACCTGACCTTCGAGGGCGTGTAAAACGAGAGACGAGACAGCTTAAGGAGTTAATCGGCGCTTGCCCAAACCCCTGTCCACCATATGACCCCCACCTGAGAAAAAACTGCGGTTCATGGTTTGCCGTAAGGTCAACGGCGGAGTCGGCGTACCTGCCTGCGTGCCAAGCCAAGAAGCTTTTCAGAGGAGAGAATTATCCGAAAAAAGAAAGATTTACCTCCGTTGATGGCTACTCGCACGATGGCTTCCGAACGGCGTTCGCTAAATGTCAAATAGGCGCCCACATCCCAACTGTTGGATTCAAGATTCCTCAGTTCATAATCGAGCAAGCGTGGATCAACCAAAATCGGATACTGCTCTACGCGTTGCAGTTAGGTTCTTTCAGAAGAAGACGATGACTGTATCGTGTGCAAGCGAGATCAAGAAGATCAGTTCGCCGCCGCCGATTAGTGAGCAGCTTGGGAGGATCGTAGTGCTGCGATGCGTCTTCTTGAGTCGACAATCGTCTTCATATTTGCATCGCCATCCTTCCAAAGGCTCAGGAACTTGGAGTAGTAGCTGATAGCTTGTTCCCTGTCGCCAGATTCGTCGTAAACAACAGCCAAATAGTAATGAGCAAGGGGCCAGATTACTGGCGGATATACTTGGTCGGCGATGATCCGACCCTTTGACGCTTCCAAATCCTTCAGAATCGCTATCGCACTGTCCCATTGACTGGCAGCTATGAAAGCCTTCGCTAGGTAGAACTCAGTGTATAGATCGTCGTCGATGTCATAGGACGCCTGCAACTGTCGCACAGCGCCGTTGTAGTCGCGGCTATTCAAAGCTTTGCATCCGTCGATGAAGTTCTCAGTGGCGGGAAGGAGGTCGTCGATGACTTGCCCACTCGCCAAATGCAGCAATCTGTCAGTGTCGCGGAGGTCCCCCAAGCAAGCTAGAATCGCGGCAGCTTCGACCCGAGTGTCTCTGTCATCATGTTGTGTGACTGCTTTCAGCGCCATCGTGCGTGCGTCGGCCTGATTTGAAAGCAGGGCACTGACTCTCGCCAAATAAAGATAGTGCGTGCTCACTCCGTACTCGCTATCAGACGGCAGGAGGACTTCGATCTCGCTCGTTGCCTCTGCTGCCTTACCTTGAAAGAAGTCGATGTCGGCCAACCACTCCCTGCCCGTTGTGAAGGTCGTCAGTCCATGTGTGCGCGTTCCTTTGGAGAAGTTTCCGAGGACACTCCGAGCTTTGTCCAAGTCTCCCTTCCCATAGAGAGCCCATCCAAACGGCTCGTCGAACCAAGGGTAATGAACACTCGGCTTTAGAGAACCGTATAGGTTGATTGCTCCGTCGAAATCGTTGTTGAGCACATACAGCGTCATGCGGTCAAACTCGCAGTACCGATTCGCTGGGTCTCGCCGCAAACACTGTTCGAGCGCGTCACGGGCTTCCGCAAAACCCTTGCGGCTCTCCATCGCAAGGTCTGCGAAGTAGTACTGTGAGGCAACATCATCGGGATATGTGTCCACGAGGAGACGGTACTTCTTAATCGCCTCTTGGTATCCTTCCGTCAATTCAGCTTCAAGAGCCTCCATCTGGAGCCGCTGGTGCTCGCTCGGCGTGCCACTGCAATTCTTGGCCTGATTGAGGTATTTGAGTGCCTGATCCTCCTCGCCCCTCTGATCTGAAAGAAGAGCGGCTCTCAAGTAGCCATCCGCGAAGTTCGGGTCCATCTTGGTCGCCTCGTCCAATGCGGCCAGAGCCTCTTCATCATCACCCTCAGACTCATACCTCACCGCCAGTTCGTACTTGGACTTTGCGGCCGCAGATGTGGTCGAAACTGTTGATTCATCTTTAGTCTGATGGCTTCCCTTTCCCGCCTTCCACACCCAAACCGCCGCAACGATCACGACTAGAAGAGCCAAAGCCGAAAATGCTAAGACGCGAGCACGTCCCCGACGTTCTTCTGGATAAAGCTGTTCTTGTCTCTCAGCGACATTTGCAACGAAACGATACCCCTCTCCATGTACCGTCTCGATGTATTCAGCTTGTCTTCTTTCGTCTCCCAGCAGCCTTCTGAGCTTCGAGACGTGCACGCCGACATTTCCTTCCTCCACGCTCACGTCGGTCCAAACTTCCTTCAGCAGCCGGTCTTTGGTGACCAGTTGACCCTTGTTCTGGACGAGCATCTCCAGAACCGCTAGAGCCTTGCGGTCAACTTCCAACCGCTGATCCCCTCTGAACAGCAATTTTTGGTCTGGATAGAGCCGAAAGGGGCCGAACTCGTAAATGCGTGTCCTGTTTCCTTCCATTCGGTCTCGATTCTACTCTCGGACTACGACTCTGAAACCCAATCAAGCTGGAGCCTACCTACTAGGGGGGAAGGATCACTGCTTGCCCCCCAAGCCACGTAAGCGGCAGATGCGTAAGGACTTTGGATTTGATTCCGAAATGATTCGGGAACGTTTTGCTAGTTCTTAAGGACCTGCCGAGCCTGCCGAGCCTATCACGGAGTTGCGGAGGGCGAAAACCTTCCGACTTGAAACGAAATAGGAGAGACTCCAATGGAAAACACCAAATCGAACGGCAAGGAACACCCTGAGAGCATAGTCGATATGACTGCCCTCTCCGCGGCGGGGGATAGCCTCGGCGCTGATCTGATTGAATGCCCACTCTGTGTTGGGAGGGGGCAACTAAAACGGTCTGAAGTGCTGGAGCGCCTCGGGATGAAAGACTTTGCCCGCGTGGCGCAACTAAGTGCGGAGGAAGCATTCAGGATGCTGCTGAAGAAACAAAAGGAAGACGAAAACGCGATCTGGCTCAAATTCGAATCCGAGTTGACGAAGCGGACGAATGAGCTTTCGGAGAAACACAGAAAGGAGCTTCAGGGTTTGGAGACTGAGAAATCTGGTCTTAAACTACGGCTCACAGAACTGCAAAACAATCAGGAAGCTCTGCTTGCCAACACGAAGGAGTCGGAGCGGCTGGAAGCCGAAAAGCGCCTGCGGAACGAGATTTCAACGCTGGACGGCAAAATCAAAGACTTGGAAGCAGCGCAGAAGGTTTCCGAGCAGCAAAGACTTCTTGCCGTCGAACAAGTGAAAACGGAGTTGGAGAACAAACTGCAAGTGGAGAGAACCAAGAGCGCCGATCTAAACCGAAATATGCAGGATTACCTGCTCGAAATCTCCAAGCTGCGGGATGCAAACAACGCTCTCGAAGCCGAGATGTCGAAAATTGTTCGGGTCGGCAGACGGGAGGAGGTCGATTTTGCGGAAGAGGCGAGGTCGTGGCCGGGTGTCTGGGTGAGTGAAAAACTCAAGAGGTACGGGGATTACATCCTCGCCTATCGTGATCCCAGCGGCTCTCCGACCGAACCACGGATAGTCCTAGACAACAAGGACAAGGATGCCATCTCCGAAGTGGACCTCGACAAACTCGTCCGAGATGCGAAGGAACAAGGCACGCCAGTAGCTATCGTGCTCACCAAGGACGAAAGCCAGCTTCGCCAACTCGACAAGGACCGCCGCTGGTCTGCGAAAGACGGCATTTGGATTCTGAGGACAACTCGTCAATGGCTGCCCAGAGACTTGGACATCCTCAGGTCCGTTCTGGAAAGAATGAGGACGGAGGGGCCTGACTTTCTGGAAAAGAACGCTGCTCTGGCCGAACAAGTCAGGCGCAGCTTCGTGGACATCGACGAAATGGAGAAGGAGCTAAAGAAAGCTGCCAAAGCCATCGATACTGCGAAAATACTGGCAACGAACCACAAGACTCGGCTTCAGGGCCTTTGTGATTCGGCCCTCAGAAAACCAGCCGCCTCGACCTCTGACGACCAGCCGAGTCAACTCGCGATTTAGTGCATCATAGGGCGCGGTATTACAGCCGCGCCCTTTGTTTCCACGTTAGGACGCGCCATCGTCCCAAGCCCGAGTGAACACCAGATGTAAAGACATCATGCAGTCGGACGGACAACTTCTTGCAGCGTGAACTAGACGGTCGCGAGTGTCACCGAGGCATCCTCGAAGCTTACAACGGGTGCTAACGCGGCAGCAGTCACTTCGGACTCTGTGTGAGGTTTGGTATAGGGCAAGAACTCGAAGCGGCAAGTGCTTTTGAGATGGGCTTTCTCGCTGGTGCCCTTGTTTGATCGCTTAGGATACGGACGTACCTCCCATTGCAGGAGCTTCTTGTCAGCAGCGTTGAGAAAAAACACGTACCTGTGCTTGCTGCTACGCTCGATTATCTCGCCACGCACCTTGTCTGCGAACGGCGTCGAGGTTCCCGAATAGACCCAATTCGTGCTTTGATAAATGGTCCCCAGATGGCCCTTTGGTGCACCCTCAGATGGTTTTGTATCAGCGTAAGAAACCAGAATTGCCCTCCGATTTATCTTTCGCAATTCTCTCAAACACCATCCGATGAATTGGCTCTCAGAGTTGCACGGGAGACTTTCGTGAAGCCAAAGCCGATTCAACTCGAAGACATCGGCAGCACGGTTAGGACCGCAGACTCCCTCGCAGACTGTTCTCGAACACGGCCTGCCAATAGTCAGCACTCCCTTGAGCTTCTCGTCAATGACGATTCCCCACGCCCACGAAATCGGGCACGGTCGATGGAGATAATGCTTCTCGATGACTGCGAGCCTCGCCAGTCGTTCGTCGATCCTCGCGAAGAACCCCTGCTTCGTCTTCACAGAGCGTCTCCGAGGTCGAGTCTGAGCTTTACCCAATCCTTTGCAGCCCACAGATGGCTTTGGTCTGCGGCCTTCTTTTTGAGAAGCTCGCGATAACCAGCTTCGAGCATTTTCTTGGCGAGGATTTTGTAGCCGTCCATGCAGGAAATCGGTTCAGACCGATTCGCTCGCTTCTCGTTGTCGGGTGTCCACGGCAGGAGGGCTTCAGGCTTCTGCTTTTCAGGCCTTGTCGTTTTCGCTCCGGTGGAGATTTCGTATTGGTTCATCCAGTAATAGGCTTTACCTTCTTTACATGGCGGGTTGAGTTGACTCAAAATCTGAGCCAACCCAGTCCCCTTAGTGAGAGGCCCTGTCCTTTTCTGTCCGAACTTGTCACGCCACTCGCAGCAAACCTTGCCGAATTCCAGCCCGTACTTCTCGGTCGTTCGGTATTGTTGCCATGCTGCTTTGATCTCTGCAACGGCTTTTTCTTTCATCGTCATCGTTGACGGTGAGGCGTGTTTCGCGTGAACACAGAGGGCTCTTGGCTTGCCACGGATCACGCGGGGCTCAGAGGCGATGGGCCTTCGGGCGGCGGCACGACGAACGATTGCACAGGTAGCCATACAGTTCGAATTGTGCCGGAGTCAGGAGCCGGGGCATAGATTACGGTGGTCACAACGCAATGCTGTCGTTTTCCGCTAGACGCTCTGGGTGGGCCGAGCAGGGAACCAGACCGATCTGCCATAATCTCCCAATGCAGACGCTATCAACTTTCGCGGAGATTGTTCTTTTAGTGTTGCGAGAGGGATACAATTCCGACCGGAGGGAAGGATGAGCAGTCAGACAGAACGTAACGATCCATGCGGGTGTGGATCGGGGAAGAAGTACAAGGACTGCTGCGGAGCGCCGCAACTCGAAGTTGCGAGCGTGCGCGTGAAGGATGTTAAAGATGTCGAATTGACACCCGGACTGGCGGAAGCGTTCACCGCTTCTCTGGACGCCTCCTATCGGGAATACTTTGTCGCCGCTTGCTCGGGGAGCAGCACGAGGGAAGCCAAGAAGCGGATTGCAGCCATACCCGAGGGCAAGCGTTATCTCACGCGGGTACTTGATTCCTTGGATAGTGCATTCGCGGACTTCGATACTGAGACCGCGAAGCTGGACCTGCCTAATATGCAGAACCGCAAACCTGAAGCCATCAGACGTTATCTTGAGTTCCGCCTACAGCAATTCAAAATGCTGATTGATACGGTTGAGGATTACGTTGAAGAGAAGTTTCCTGCGACAGGAGGACATTCTTAGCCCCTTCTATCCCGTGACCGCCCGGATCAACCGCCTTCGCTGAGAAACTGGCTAATGTGATCTTGACTTGAATCCTCCATACGTCAGGTAGACGCCGAGGACGAGCGAAATAGCTGCGTAGAAGTAGAAGAGTTGTCGGTAGTAAAGCTGCCCAAGGAAAAGTCCCGCTTCCATCTCGTGCGGCAGGAACAAGAAGAATAGGCTCTTGATGAGCGCCATCCAACCGACGAGGGTGACCACGACGACGAGCGCACCGCCCGACCAGACATTGTGCGCGAGAACCATCGCCAGCCCAGCCCCCAGCGTGATTACGCCGAGGATCAACACCATCGATGGATTCTGAAGGAGGACGGTGACCGTCTCCACGGTCGCTTGTCCACGGGTCATCATGGATAGCCCGATGAGAATGCAATACAGCCCGATCAGCTTGCTGAGAAAAAGTGTACGTGGCGACATGGTGCCCTCCAGCCGTTGCAACCTATCCTAACGTAGCTGTTTCGAGCGAGTCGGCCAATCGAATAGCGGAATAGCAGAGGTCCTACTATTTCTTTTTCAGACGCCACATGATAGTGAGCGGGTCTCGACCTTTGCTGGGGCTGATGAGTCCGCGCTGTTCCATCGCTTTGATGGTATTGCGATTGGCAGAGAGGGGGCGGATTACTTCGTTGTCTTTCAATCGGCGCAGAATAGGGTCGCCGCCGAGCGAATTAGTTTCAAGCTGGTATCCGTCTTGGATGTGCGACAGGAGGTCTTGTTCACCCTCCGTGAGTTTCGGAGAGACACTGGCAGCACTGGCAGCTTTCTTCTTCGCCATTTTTCACGTCCATTCGCGACGAGGTTAGCGCTCCGATTCGCCTAGTCGAAGCACTGGGGACTCGGTTCGGCAGCAGACCCCATACCGTTGCCAAAGCTGAAACCACGGACTATGTGCAAGCATTTCGTCGTGCCTGCGATTGGCAGCAGAGATGTCGTTTGCGCTGAGTGGCCGAATATCCGGCGCTTCGAACATTTCCTGTAGCTGCTCAATCTCGTCAATTATGCGTTCAACGTCCATGCGTCACAATCATCTAAGAGAAGGCGCGGAGCGGTCAACCTGAAGCCGCAACTAGCCTGAAATCCCTCGGTTTGTGACCAGATACACCGCAAAGCCGTCCCAGCCAATGACCGCCCTTGCACTCCGACGCTAGAATGTGGATTGATGTT